>Ga0102941_1000206_pt1 | contig 26046 bp, 28 predicted proteins | sample SalPonR2_C_D2_MG_FD_79281 | JGI IMG/M metagenome (GOLD analysis project Ga0102941, IMG submission 79281) | Salt pond soil microbial communities from South San Francisco under conditions of wetland restoration - Salt Pond MetaG R2_C_D2_MG | ecosystem: Environmental > Aquatic > Marine > Intertidal... | reverse complement strand
GTGACCAGCGTGAACGCGGTGCTGCGGAACAAGGCGGCGATGGTCGTGTGGGCGGCGCTGGTGGTGGGCGGCATCCTCCTCGGCTTCGCCACCGCTTTCGTCGGTCTCGCGGTGGTTATGCCGCTGCTCGGCCACGCCACCTTCCACGCCTACCGGGAGACCATCGACGCGAGCGCCTGGCCGCCCGCTGACTAGGCCCGTCAACGGGCGCCGGACTCAGGGCGCCGTCAGCCGGCGCGCGCCCGCTCCGCGACGCCCAGCATGGCCGCCAGGCTGCGCTCCACGTCCGCCTCCGTGGTCGACCAACCGCTCACGCTGATGCGCATGGCCGTGCGGCCCTGCCATACCGTCCTGCCGCACCAGCAGGTGCCGTCGGCCTGGATGCCCTCGATCACCGCCAGCGTGGTCGCCGCATCACCGAAACTGACCAGTACCTGATTCAGCACGACGTCGTTCAGGACCTCGTAGCCGGCCGACGCGAGCCCCTCGGCGAAGCGCCGCGCGTGCCCGCAGCAGCGCTGCACCAGTTCGGCGACGCCTGCCCTGCCCAGCTGGCGCAGCGCCGCCCACACCTCGACGCCGCGTCCGCGCCGGGAGAGCTCCGGCGTGTAGTCGGCAGGACTGCGATGGGCGCCGGCGGGCGGCAGGTACTCGGCCGTGATCGCCATCGCCGCACGCAGCGCCTCGCCGTCGCGCACGAAGGCGACGCCGCTGTCATAGGGCACGTTCAGCCACTTGTGCGCGTCCGTCGCCCAGGAGTCGGCGGCTGCCATGCCCTCTACCAGGTGCCGGTGCGCCGGCGAGGCCGCGGCCCACAGCCCGAAGGCACCGTCGACGTGCACCCAGGCACCTGCCGGCTGCACCCGTTGGCACACGCGGGCGACCGGATCGCAGGCTCCGGTGTTCACGTTGCCCACCTGGGTGCAGACGATGGTGGGGCCGTCCGGTTGCGGGAGGTTCTCCGGCAGCAGACGCCCCTGATCGTCCACCGGAACGGTCACCACCCGGTTGCGGCCCAGCCCGAGGACGCCGAGGGATTTGCTCACGGAGGGGTGCACCTCCTCGCCGACTACGACGGTGACCGGCGGTGCGCCGATCAGGCCGTCGGCCTCGACGTTCCAGCCGGCATCGCGCAGCACGGCGTTGCGGGCGGCCGCCAGGGCGACCAGGTTGGCCACGGTGGCACCGGTCACGAAGGAACCGGCGCAGCCGGCCGGCAGCCCGAGCAGGTCCAGCAGCCAGCGCAGCGCCACCGCCTCCAGGGTCGCCGTGCCCGGAGTCGGCTCGTACATGGCGCTGTTCTGGTCCCAGGCGGTGTTCAACCAGCTGGCGGCCAGGGACGCGGGCAACGAGCCACCGATCACGAAGCCGAAGAAGCGCGGACCGGCCATTGCCGTTGTGGCCGGGGAGCCGAGTTCGTCGAGCAGCGCCAGCACGTCGCGCGGGTCGCTGCCGCTCTCCGGCAGCGCTTCCTCGAGCCGGTCGAGAGCCGCCACGGCTTCAGCCGACGGCGCCACCGGCCGTTCGTCCAGTCCTTCCAGGTAGCGCAGCGCACGCGCGCTCGCATCCTCCAGCAGGTCCTTCATCGGGCTACCTCGTCATGTCGTGCCGCCGCCGCGTTCCTCGACAATGTCTCCGCAGGGATTGACGGCAGCTGGATATCCATACAGTCTTGCTGGGCATAACAACAGTACTCCACCATGCCCCGCCTGACGACCATCGACAAGCTCGCGATCCTGGCCGACGCCGCCAAATACGACGCATCCTGCGCCTCCAGCTCGGCCCGGCGCAAGGACTCGCGGACCAGCGGCGGCATCGGCTCCACCGGCGGCGCCGGCATCGGCCACTGCTACGCCCCGGACGGACGCTGCATCTCGCTGCTGACGTTGCGCCCGTTCGTCGTCGCCCGGGGATGGCAGCCCGGCCCGCTGCTGGACAATCCCGCGCTCACCGGCCTGCTCGCGCCGCCGCCCCGTCAGCAGAGCCTGCCGCTGTGACTCATGGCGGGGGCTGCGGCAGCATCGAGATCGTGCTCGATGCGGCGGACGGCTACGAGGCCTGGCGCGACCAGGCACGCCGGCTCATCGCCGCCGCCGTGCCGCCGGAGACCACCGCCTGGCGCGAGCGGCGCGCGACGCCGGACCTGTTCGCCGGCGAGCCGTCCGCGCTGCCGCGCACCCGGCGCGCCATCCTGGTGCCGAAGAGTTTCCCCCCTCTGGCCGAGCGGGTCGCCTGCCACCGCGACCCGCGGCGCTTCGAACTCCTCTACCGCCTGCTCTGGCGTCTGCAATCCGAACGCTCGCTGCTGGAGATTGGTTCCGACGCCGACGTGGCGCTGGCCGCCGGCATGGCCCGCTCCGTGCGCCGCGACATGCACAAGATGAAGGCCTTCGTGCGCTTCCGCCGCGTGCGTCACGCCACGGTCGAGGCTTATGTGGCCTGGTTCGAGCCGGAACATCACATCCTCAAGGCCGTGGCGCCGTTCTTCATGCGCCGCTACACCGGCATGCGGTGGTCCATCCTCACGCCGGCGGCGAGCGCACACTGGGACGGCGACGCGCTCGCCTACGGCCCGGGCGCCGGCCGCGGCGACTGCCCCGACGGCGACGCACTGGAGGCATACTGGTCGACTTATTACGCCAGCATCTTCAACCCGGCGCGGCTGAACGTGGATGCGATGCGGGCAGAGATGCCTCGCAAGTACTGGCGTAATCTGCCCGAGGCGCGGCTGATTCCGGCGCTGGTCAGGGACGGCGAGAAGGCGCAGCGCTCGCCGCCACAGGGACGGCGGCCGGCGGCCGGTCGGGCCCGGCAGTGGATCAGGATGGACATGACGGACGAGAAGACACCGAAGACGCTGGATGAACTTGCGGCCTGCCTGCAGGCCTGCCGGCGCTGCCCCATCGGCGAGCAGGCCACGCGGGCGGTACCCGGCGAAGGCCCGGCCGACGCCGCTCTGATGCTGGTCGGCGAGCAGCCCGGGGACCGGGAGGACCTCACGGGCCGCCCCTTCGTCGGCCCTGCGGGACGGCTGCTGGACGAGGCACTGGCGGCGGCCGGCATCGAACGCGAGCGCGTCTTCCTGACCAACGCCGTGAAACACTTCAAGTTCAGACTGCAGGACAAGCGCCGGCTGCACCAGAAGCCGGATGCAGGCGAGATCGACCATTGCCGCTGGTGGCTGGGGCTGGAACTCGGGATGGTGGCGCCAAGGGCCGTCGTCGCGCTCGGCGCTACGGCCGCGCGCAGCCTGCTCGGCCGGCCGCTGGCCGTGGGCGAGCACCGGGGCAGCGCTCTGTCGCTGGAGGACGGCACGCCGGTGTGGATCACCGTCCACCCGTCCTACGTGCTGCGCCAGCGTGATGAGGTGGCGCGCGAGCGCGAACTTGGCCGCCTGGTCGCGGATCTTCGCAAAGCGGCGGCATAGCCCGTACGTATTGCGCGAAATTGACAGGGATGCCCCCGGGTCTACGATGAAACGGTGACCGGGCAAGCCGCCCTCCCGGCGGCGCCGCACAAGGGGGCAACCATGGGCAGATTCATCGACACGCTTCAGGGACTCAGGATCACCCCGTTCGTCATCGCTGCCCTCGCCGCCCCGGCCCTGGCCCTCCTGTCGGGCTGCGAGCGGCAGGTCAGTTTCTCGGCGGAGGTCCAGCCCGTCCTGGCGGCCAATTGCGCCGGCTGTCACAGCGGCTATGCCGAAGGCGAGACCAGCACCGGTCTGAACGTGACCGACTATGCGAGCCTGATGCACGGCACGCGCCTCGGCGAGGTGGTGGTGCCCGGCAGCGCCGCCTCCAGCACACTGTACCTGGTGGTTTCCGGCGAGAGCGCGCCGGAGATTCAGATGCCGCCCCACCACGAGGAGTCGCTGGCCGAGGGCCGCGGCGCGCCGCTGGACAAGGCCGAGGTCCGGCTGATCAAGGACTGGATCGACCAGGGCGCGAAGAACAACTGACCTGCGGCCGAGCGGCCAGAGCTGCGGGTCGGCCGGGCTGCCTCAGCCGCCGGCCCCGATCCGGGGCAGTATGCTCTCCAGCGTGTTCAGCAACACGTCCAGTTCCTCGATGCCGTTGTAGTGCACGGGGCCCACCCGGATGACGCCGCCCGCCTCCATCAGGCCCAGCGCCCGCACCACTTCCAGTGCGTAATTGTGGCCGTTCCAGACGAAGATGCGCCGCTGCCCGAGTTCCCGGGCGATCATCGCCGGCGCCACGCCCTCCACGGTGAACGCCACCGTCGGCAGGCGCCGCGAGTACGCGTCCGGATCGGTGATGCCGTGCACGGTGATGCCGGGCAGCGCCTGCAGGCCGTCGATGAGATAGCGGGACAGCGTCTCCTCATAATCGAGCAGCCAGGCAAGCGCCGTATGCACGTGCAGGGCGCGGCCGCTCATGCCGGGGAAGCGCCCGGCGTAGTCGGCGGCCCATGCCTCGCCCAGAGATGCGAAGTAATCCACCGCGGCGGCCGTCCCGGCCATGCCCTCGTGGCTCTGGGTGCCCGTCTCGAAGCGGCCAGGGATGGTGTTCGGCGCCGGCCGCACCTTGTAAGGCTCCAGCGATTCCAGCAACTCACCCCGACCCCAGAGGATGCCCTGGTGGGGGCCGAAGAACTTGTAGGCGGAGCAGGCGAGGAAATCGCAGCCGAGCGCCTGCACGTCGGTGGGCACGTGGGGCGCGGACTGCACCGCGTCCACGAAGGTCCAGGCACCGGCCTCGCGGGCCTTCGCGGCGATGGCGGCGACGTCGTTCACCGTGCCCAGCAGGTTACTGGCGCCCGCCACGCAGACCAGCCGTGTGCGCTCGCCCAGCAGGCGGTCGAGTTCGGCCAGGTCGAATTCGAAGGTCTCCGTATCGAAGGGCAGCCACTTCAGCTCCAGACCGTGGTCCCGCGCCATCATCACCCAGGGCCAGATGTTGGCGTCGTGGTCCATCTGCGTGACGATCACCTCGTCGCCCGGCGATAACGCCGCGGCGATGGAGCGGGAGAGATGGAAGGTGAGGGTCGTCATGTTCTGGCCGAACACGATTTCGTGGGCCGATGGCGCGTTCAGGAAGTCCGCCATGGCCTGGTGGGCGTCGGCGACGATCTCGTCGGCCAGCCGGGAACTCTCGAAGGGCCCGCCCAGGTTGGCATTGGCCTCCAGCAGGCAGTGACTCATGCGCTCGACGACCGCCGCGGGAACCTGCGTACCCGCCGGGTTGTCCAGGTAGATGCGCCCGCCGATGTCCCCGTCCAGGGCCAGGGCGGGGAAGCGCTCGCGGATCTTCTCTAGGGGGTAGTCCTGTACGGGCATGGGGCCTCCGGGGTCACGAGGGCCGCATGATGAAGGGCCGGACCCGCCGCGGCAAGCCGCCGCCTTCGGCTAATGCCTATGCAGGCGGTCGCGGCGTTCGGGTACGGTTAGCCTCGGACCGGGGAGCGAGCCTCTTACCATAATCGTTGTGGTTCAATGACATGAAGCCGCCACGCGGCGGTATTGGGATTCAGGAATATCGGCATGCAGCCAATCAAGTTCGACGAGGCGCTGATCAGGCGTTACGGGGGCCGCGGGCCCCGCTACACCTCCTACCCCACGGCGGTGCAGTTCCACGAGTTCGACGAGGCACAGTACAAGCGCCAGTGCGTCCTCAGCAACGAGCGCAACGACGGACCCTTGTCGCTGTACCTGCACATCCCCTATTGCCACACGCTCTGCTATTACTGCGGTTGCAACAAGGTGGTGACCCGCAACCGGGACCGGGCCACGGAGTACCTCGGCCACCTGTTCCGCGAGGTGGAACTCCAGTCCGCCCTGTTCGACGACGATCGGCTGGTGGAACAGTTGCACCTCGGCGGCGGCACGCCCACCTATCTCAGCGAGGAACAGCTCTCCTCGGTCATGGCCAAGCTGGGCGAGCACTTCCGCCTGCGCGGCGACGGCCAGCAGGAGTTTTCCATCGAGATCGACCCGCGCAGCATCCAGCCGGGCATGGTGGCCGCGCTGGCCGGCATGGGCTTCAACCGGCTCAGCATGGGCGTGCAGGACTTCGACCCGGAGGTGCAGAAGGCGGTCAACCGCATCCAGCCGCCGGAGGAAACACTGCCGCTCATTCAACAGGCGCGGGACGCCGGCTTCCGCTCGGTTTCCATCGACCTCATCTACGGCCTGCCCATGCAGACCCCGGAGCGCTTCGACCGCACGCTGGACACGGTGCTGGAGGCGCAGCCGGATCGCATCTCGGTCTACAGCTACGCCCATCTGCCGCAGATGTTCCGGGCCCAGCGCCTCATCCGCCAGGAGGATCTGCCCAGCGACGACGTGAAGCTGGCGCTGCTCGGCCACACCATCCAGCGGCTCGGCGGCGAAGGCTACGAGTACATCGGCATGGACCACTTCGCCCGCAAGGACGACGAACTCGCCATCGCGCGGGAGAACGGCACCATGCAGCGGAACTTCCAGGGCTATTCCACCCATGCGGACACCGAGCTCATCGCCCTGGGCGCGAGCTCGATCGGCCGCGTCGCCGACTGCTACAGCCAGCACACGCGGCACGACCACGACTACGCGCGGAGCATCGAGGAAGGGCATCTGCCCGTCGAGCGCGGCCTCATCATGAGCGACGAAGACAAGCTCCGCGGCAAGGTCATCCAATCCCTCATGTGCCGGGACCGGCTGATCTTCAGCGATATCGAGGAGCGCTTCGACATCGACTTCCGCAGCCGCTTCGCCGACGAGCTGGCCGACCTGGCGCCCTTGCAGGAAGACGGCCTGGTAGAAGTGGACGATGCTTCCATCCGCGTGACGCCCACCGGCCGGCTGCTGCTGCGCGCCATCGCGATGGTGTTCGACGGCTACCTGCGGGCGCAGGCCGAACCCCAGCGTTACTCCAAGATCATCTAGACGGATTGATTGGAGCCGGACCCGTCGGCATGCCGGGGGTCCGCCGGCGGACCAACGCGCCTCTTAGCGCCGTCGGACGACCATCACCTCGTAGCGTCCGCTCGGGCCGATGTACCAGGACGTCAGCGTGCTCGTGAGGCTGACCACCAGGGAGCCGAACAGGGCGGCCCAGAAGCCCGATACTGCGAAGTCGGCCAGCAGCCACGCGACCAGGCCGAACATCATTGCGTTCACCACGAACAGGAACAGCCCGAGCGTGACGATGGTGAGGGGCAGCGTCGCCACGATGGCGATGGGTCGCACCAGCGCGTTCGCGACACCCAGCAGGATGGCCGCAAGGATGAACGTCCCCACGCCGCTGATGTGCACGCCCGGGACGATAGCGGCGGCCAGCCAGAGGCCGAACACGTTGATCAGGAGTCGGACCAGGAGTCCGGGCATCGCTCTCTCCTCCGTCAGGCTCAGTAGATCGGCGCGTACTGGTACTCGGGGTACTCGTAGCGCGGCACGACGACATCGTAATGGGGCTGCAGGAACGCGACCAGGTTGATGAGCTGGCGCACGGTCATGCGGTCGTTGAAGGCGGGCATCAGCGACTTGCCCTCGTCGGAGACCTCTTCCTCCGGGTACCAGCGGACCAGTTTGTGGGAGGGATTGATGATGGAGGTCACGAGCTCGCCGTAGGTCTTCACCCGGGTCACCTCGCCGCCGAGAGTCACCTGCACCGGACCCTTGTCCGCCGGCGGCGGCAGTTCGTAATTGCTGATCACGTGGCAGGAGTTGCACTGCAGCGCCAGGAACGCCGCCCGGCCGGCCTCCGGGTCTCCGTCAGGCAGGCGGAATCCGGCGGCGGACTTCGGGCCGGCGTCGCAACCGGACAGCAGTGCGACGCTCAGCGTCGCGACCATTACCATTGCCACCCTGGTTACCCTGTCCCCCCTGGCCACTCTTGCCACTCTGGGCGCCCTGGGCCGGAGCGTCGTCTTCCTCATCGCCTCTTCCTCATCCCGGGCTTCCTCCCCGCAACGAACGGCCGCGAATCCTCGAGCGGCGCGGCCACAACTTCACAGCTTCACTCTAGGCGATCCGGCCAACCCCGGCCAGTAGTGACATGTGCCTAGCATGCCCGATTGCGCAATACTCGGAGCACGCCGCCACGGAGGCCGACCGATGAAGTCGCCGATACTCGCCCTCGCGCTTTCGTTCGCTCTCGCCGCCGCGAGCGTCCCACAGCTCTCTGCCGGCGAACGGGAGATTCGCCTGCAGGCCATCGACCGTGCCCACTATCACCGGCTGGCGCCGGAAGAACCCGCCGGCGTCTACCATGTCTACGTGCGCCTGCCGGAGAGCCACGAGGCAGGCGCCGACCGTCGTTACCCCGTGGTCTATCTGCTGGACGGCGGCAACATGTTCCCGCTCCTGGCCGGCTATTACCGCTACCTGGAACTGGGCGAGGAGGTCCCCGAACTCATACTGGTGGGCATCTCCTACGGCACCGACTACTTCCGGGAAGGCAACCAGCGCAGCCGGGATTTCACGGCGGAGGCGCCGGAGCCGGAGTTCTGGGGTGGGGCCGGCGCCTTCCTGGGCTTCCTCCATGACGGGCTGATCCCGATGGTCGAGTCCCGCTATCCGGCCGACCCGGAACGCCGCGTGATCCTCGGACAATCTCTCGGCGGACAGTTCGTCCTCTACAGCGCGCTGCAGCCCGACGGCCCGTTCTGGGGACACATCGCCATAAACCCGGCACTGCACCGCAACCTGCCGCGCTTCCTGCAGGCCCCCGACGACGTATTCGACGGCCCGCGACGGCGCCTGTACGTGGGCTCCGCCGACGACGATCTGCCTCGCTTCCGCGGCCCGGCGCTGACCTGGATCGGTCACTGGATGGCGCAGGACGAGACGCCGTGGGATCTCGAGGCCGAGATTTTGCCCGGCGAGAGCCATTTCTCCGCTGCGCCACTCGCGTTTCGGCGCGGTATCCGCTGGCTGTTCGGGTCGGACGAGTCCGTCGACGCTCTCTCGACAGCTCAGTGAGAGCAATCTCGACTCCCCTATAGCCTCCCCGTTTTTTCCGCCATGCGCCTGCGATGTGCTCGGCGGGAGCATTTTTTGCTTGACCTTATCCAATATTGGGGTATATTTCCCCAACTGTAGCTGATTGAAACCACTTTCCGCACACAGAATCAGGAGTCGAAAATGAATATTTCAGGAACAAAACTCAGAATAGGAGCCGCCGTCGCAGCCGCCCTCGGCCTGGCCGCCTGCGGCGGCGGTGGCGGCGGCGGCACCGCCAGCCAGCCACCCACATCGTCCAACCCGCCGCCGGCCACCTCGACCAAGGTGAGTGCGTCAGGCGTGATCACCGGCTTCGGCAGCGTCTACGTGAACGGCGTCCGCTACGACACCTCCGCGGCAGACATCGAGTTCGAGGACGAAGGCCGCAAGAGCGAGGACGCCCTGCGTCTCGGCATGAAGGTGAAGGTCGAGGGCGAGCGGGAAGGGGACAACCGCCGCGCCGACCGGATCCGTTACGACGACGATCTGGAAGGCCCGGTGAGCGCCATCCAGCCGGACGCGGCCAACCCAAGCCTCGGCTCGTTCACCGTGGCCGGTCAGGACGTCACCGTGGACGACAACACGGTGTTCGACGACAGCATCGGTGACAACAACGGCGACGGCAGCACGGACCTTCTCGATCTGGACCCCGCCAACGGCATGATCGTGGTCGAGGTGAGTGGCTTCCAGACGGAAGGCGGCATCCTGGCCACCCGTGTCGAGCGCGATGACGATCGGCAGGCCGGAGACGAAGACGACGCGGAGGTCAAGGGCTATGTCACCGACCTGGACGAGACAGCGGGCACGTTCCGCATCCGTGCCCTGACGGTGGCGTGGACCCCGGACGACCTCGACAGCGAGGACTTCCCCGACGGTACGCTCTCCGAAGACCTCTTCGTCGAGGTCGAGGGAACGCTGCTCGCCGACGGCACGCTGGACGCGGACAGCATCGAGCGTGAGGACGACTTCGGCCGTGGCGACGACGACGAGGGCGAGTTCGAGATCGAGGGCATCCTGCAGGCGGTGGATACGGCATCCAGCCCGAACACGATCACCATCGACGGCAATACCATACCGGTGGACGACGCCAGCCGGCTGACCGGTCACGTCGGCGAGCGCGTGGAGCTGGAAGGCACCTTCGATGCCGACGGCGTGTTGATACTGGACGACGGCGACGATGGGGTGAAGTTCGAGCGCGAAAACTCCGTGCGCACCGAGGACCGGGTCGAGACGGTTGGCACCGGCAGCTTCTTCACCCGACTCGGCCTCGAGATCACGCCGACCGGCGCAAGCCGCATCGAGGATGACGACGCCGACGACGGCGACCGGCTCACCCCGGAGGCGTTCCTCGCACGGGTGTCGGCGGGCGACTACGTCGAGGCGCGCGGGTATCCCGAAAGCGACGGCAGCGTCATCTGGATGCGCATCGAGCGCGACGGCGACGAGGACGATCAGGACTGCGAACTGCGCGGCCCGGTGGCCGACGGCTCCGTCGGCGATCCCTTCTTCGTTATCCAGGGCGTCACCGTCGACACGGCGCAGATCACGAGCGCCGGCGGCTTCCGCGACGAGAACGACGTGGCCATCGGCCGTGACGAATTCTTCTCTCGGCTGGCGGCCGGCGACGTGGTCGAGGCCGACAGCATCGACAGCGGCGGCTGCTCCGACGGCCTGCTCATCGCCGAGGAAGTCGAGTTCGAGCGCGACGACGGCGTTGCCGGTAACGACGACAACGGCGGCATGTCCGGGGGTGACGACGGCAACGACGACGGTACCGGCGATGACGGCACCGCAGCCGACGAGGTCAGCGGCATGGTCAGCAACGTGGATGACGTCGAGAACACGTTCGTGGTGGCAGGCCGGACCGTCAGTGTCACCGCGGACACCCTGATCGACGCTTCCATCGTCGAGGCGGTCCGTGGCGAGGAGCTCGGCGATGCCGACCTGCGCTTCGGCGACCTGCCCGAGTCGCTGTCCGAGCTCCTGCCGGACGGACTCCAGGTCACCGTTCGGGTGGATGCCGCCGGCAACGCCATCCTGATCGAGGACCAGGGCTGAGCCGCCGGTTGCACTGTGGCGACACGCTGCAATCGATAGTCCGTACGAGCGCCGGGTCCGGCAGGTGAACCTGCCGGACCCGGCCTTTCGACTGTAAACCGTGCCCCTCCCTGGTACAGAATGTCCGCACACGGTCACGAGAAACCGGACATGGATAATGATCTGAAGAGCTCCGTCTACCGCGCGTGCCGCCTGCTGCTGCGGCCGGTGGCGAGCATCGCGCTGCGCTGCGGGATTACGTGGCGGGAGTTCTCGGACCTCTCCAAGTCCGTCTTCGTGGACGTCGCCAGCTCCGAGTTCGGCATCCGGGGACGGCCCACCAATGTCTCCCGCGTCGCCGTGATGACCGGCATCGACCGCAAGGAGGTCCGGCGCCAGCGGGACCTGCTCACCGCCGAACCGGAGAGCGTCAGCCGCAAGACCAGCGACGCCAGTCGGGTACTCTCGGGCTGGCACCAGGATCCGGCATTCCTCGACGAATCGGGCCGACCTCTCGAGCTGCCCGAGGAAGGACCCGCGCCCTCCTTCGACGCGCTGACCCGGCGCTATTCGGGAGACGTGCCGAGGCAGACGCTGCTGAAGGAACTCCTGGGCGGCGGTACCGTGGCGCGAACCCCGGACGGCAGACTCCGCGCGCTGAGACGCTATCATGTCCCGGAGCCCCTGGAGCCGGAGAGCATCCTGCGTGCCGGGGCCGTACTCAAAGAGCTCGGCGACGCACTACGCCAAAACCTGTACCGCAAGGCGGACGATACGCCCCGCTTCGAGGGCCGTGCCTCGAACGACCGGATGACAGCCGAGCAGGCCGCCCTGTTCCGGGAATTCATGCAGGTGCGCGGCCAGACTTTCCTCGAGGAGATCGACGACTGGCTGAGCCGCCACGAGCCGCAGACCCCGCCACCACCGGGCAAGGCGATCCGTCTCGGCGTGGGCCTGTTCGCGATCGAATCGGAGACCGGCCAACAGCAGCGGCGCTGACCGCGGACTTTTCGCGGCCCGGGTGTAACCGTTTACGCCCGCGGGCGCTATAACATGGCAGGTAACATCACAGCGGAGCCCGCCATGCGCTTTCCGAGACTGCTCGCCATCCTGATCCTCACCGTCCTCGCCGTCCCCGCCCTCGGGGTTGCCGCGGTTATGCCGGACGAATTACCCGCCAACACCCGCTGGTACCTGCACGCCGACCTCGTCGAGATGCGCGGCTCCGAGGTCGGGCGCAAGCTCTACGGCTGGCTGGACAAGGAGCTGTTCGCCGACCTGCGCAATGACCTCGGCGTCGACCTGGGCGCCGAGACCGACCGGGTCACGGTGTTCAGCCAGAGCGAAGACAATGCCGTGCTCGCCATCCGCGGCCGCTTCTCGGACCAGACCCGGGAAAAGGTGCTGGCGCTGGCGCAGCGCGAGGCGCAGGTGGACGAGCACGAGGCCGACGGCAGCCGCTACTACCAGCTCGGCCAGATGGACGAAGCGGATTTCGACGGCTACTTCACCTTCGCCATCGACGGCCTGCTGCTGTTCACGTCCGAGGCCGCGACCATGGAGAAGCTGCTGGCCGACGGCGGCCGCGTGGAGGAGCGTGCGGCGGCGGACGGCACACTGTTCGTGCTCACGGCGGACCGGATGATGCAGGGCGGGATCCGCCCCCAGGCGGGGACCGGCGGCTCCTGGGAGTCCCGCATCCTCGAGCACACCCGGGAGGCGACATTCTTCGTCGCCGACCGTGACGGGCTCGCCGCCATCGAGGCGAAGATCGTGGCCAGCGATCCGGGCATGGCGCTGGCCGTGGGCGGCATTGTCGGCGGCCTGATCGGTTTGCAGGCCGTGGCCGCGGAGGAAGAGCCCGCGCTGGCCGAACTGCTGAGCAAGACCAAGGTGACGGTGAACGAGGGTACGGTCGGCATCTCCGCCCTGGTGGAACCCGAGCTGATGAACAGACTGCTCGCCCGTTGAGGCGGGCTCCGGCGACCGGCGCCGGGCTGACCATGACCAGCGAGCACGAACTCATCGCGGCGGCGAAGGCAGGCTCCCACACCGCCTTCGCCGCGCTCGTCGAGCGCTACCAGGACGGCCTGTACCGCTTCCTGTGCGTGCGCTGCGCCCGCGTCTGCGACGCGGAAGACGCGCTGCAGGATACCTTCGTCGGCGCCTGGCGCTACCTCGCGAGCTACGACCCGCGCTGGCGTTTCAGCACCTGGCTGTACCGCATCGCCCTGCGGCATGCGGCGGGCCGGCCGGCGGCCTGGGAATCACTGGCCGCAGAACCGGCCGATCCGGCCGCCGATCCGCTGGCCGATTGCATCGCGGACGACGGCCGGCGCAACATCTGGCTGACTGCCCGGCAGCGGCTCACGCCGGACGGCTACACCGTGCTGTGGCTACATTACGCAGAGGACATGGCGGTCCGCGACGTGGCACGCGCGATGGGGCGGAGCGTATCGTGGGTCAAGGTGAACCTCTACCGGGCACGCCGGCGGCTGGCCCGGGAACTCGAGACGGAGGACGGGGAATGACGGAACTGGAAGATCGTCTGCGCCGCGACGCGGCGAAGATCCGCGTGGAGACCGGCCCGGAGCTGAGGGCGCGGCTGCAGGCATCGCTGCGGGCGGCGCAGGCCGCAGAGCCCACAGCGCGGCGCCGACGGCGCCCGCGCCTCCTCCCCTCGCCGCAAGTGCTCGGCGGCGCCGCGCTGGCAACCGCCGTCGCGGTGGCAGGAGTGCTGGCTCTCCGTCCCGAATCGCCCGCTCCGGAGTCCTGGCCCGCCACGCCCACGGCACAGACGCAGACCGCACCGCCCGCGAAACTGCCGGCCGCGCTGCAGGCGGATTTCGTCCTGCTGGAGCTGGAGCAACTGGCCACGCAGCCGCTGACGGAGGAACAGGAGCGCCTGGAGGCCGATCTGCGCCGGCTCGAAGAAGAGCTGCGGCGGGCCTTCTGAGGACGGATCTTCCTGAGGACGGATCTTCTGAGGAAAAGGGGTGGCGCGATAACGCCCTCCACAAAAAAGTGAGGGGATGACGCCGTCACGTCATCCCCTCGTTTTTTGAGCCAGCGCGGCGTCCGATTCGATCGATCCGGCAGCTTGCGCCACCCCCTCGGACCTGCCTGACTCCGGCCTGTGGCTCGTCCGCTCGGCTTGCGCCTTGCGGAACCTCGTCTCAGGCTCCTCACGAGGACGCTCGTCCCCGATGATTATTTAAGGACGCCTGGCTACGTCCCCCGCGAACTGCATGCCGGTCATGCGAGTCACGAGTACAGGCAGTTTCCGCTCTCCAATGGTCGCCAGATGCTCTCGCTCCGGCTTCCTCAACGCGCGGCCTCTCGGCGTTGCGACTTGGTCAGCTTCCGCTGCCCTTGACCACTTTGGCGGGTGGCCCTGCCCCTGCCAATCGGGGCCCGGTTTCAGGATCGCGCTCCTTTACCGTGGAATTCAGACTACGCCTGCCGATTCGCCCTGTCAGCAGAATATCCTGTGCCTCTCATGTGTTTATTCTGTGGATAACCGGTGGAAATTGAAAAGCCACTATTTATCATAATGTTGCGAGAGAAAATCGACGGCTCGGCGAACTGTTTTCCACAGGCTGCTAAAAGAACGGAAAATTCTCCCCGGCCGCCTTCGGTGTGAACAGCCAGGCCAGGAACCAATGGCTGGGCAGATAAACGCAGAGCGGGAAGAACAGCATCACGAACCCGAGATAGAGTCGGCCGTCGATCCGCCGCTGGGGATGCTCGCCCGGGCCGAACACCCAGTTGATGTTCTTCTCACGATCCGTAACCAGCCAGGTGATCGGCAGCACCGCCCAGGCGAGGAGGATCTGCAGCGGCAGCGCGCGGCTGTCGTAACCGAGCCGCCAGACGCCCCAGATCAGCAGCGGCGGCAGGATCAGGTGAAACAGCGACAGCCCGCGCAGCCAACCGGGCAGGCCCGGGTCGAACATGTAGCCGGCGAGGCCGGTGACCGGCCGCCGGAACATGAGTCCGCCCACGTAGCTGATCGTCCACACGGCCTCGGGCAACAGCACCCCGACCGCCATCATGCTGAACAGCAGAGCGCTCTCGAGCCACAGCGCCGGCACCAGCACGATCAGCGCGATGTCGGAGAACCAGAGGAAATTCTTCGGACCGTGGCGAAGCCAGTAGATCGGCAGGATGACCGCGACGATGGCCGTGTAGGCGATCTTCAGCCAGAGCGGGATCATGCCTCCGCGGCGGCGGCTCCCGCGCCGGTGAGTTCGCGGGCCGCGGCGACGCAGCCCGCGACGGCGTCGTCCGGCGTCGCGAACGAGGTCACCAGCCGGTAGACGCCGGGACCGCTGTGGGGCCACGGATGGAACTCGAAGCCGCGCTCGCGCAGGCCCTCCGCGAGCGCGTCCGGCAGGCGCATGAAGATCTCGTTGGACTGCACCGGGTGCAGCAGCTCGGCGCCCGGGCAGGCGGCCAGCCCGTCCGCGAGCGACCGTGCACGGCGGTTGGCGGCGGCGGCCAGCCGCAGCCAGAGACCGTCGGCGAGATAGGCCTCGAGCTGCGCCGAGACGTAGCGCATCTTGCTCAGCAGATGACCCGCCTGCTTGCGCCGCCGCGGTAACTCCACCGTATCCGCCGGATCGAACACGAGCAGCGCCTCGGCCAGCATGGCGCCGTTCTTGGTTGCGCCGAACGAGACCAGGTCGACACCGGCGCGCCAGGTGATGTCCGCGGGGCAGCAATCGAGCGTGGCCAGCGCGTTCGCGAGCCGCGCGCCGTCCATGTGCACGCGCAGCCCGTCCCGGTGCGCGACGGCAGCGAGTGCGGCCACCTCGTCGGGCGTGTAGACGGTGCCCAGTTCCGTCGCCTGGGTCAGGCTCAGCATCCGGGGGCGGCTCGCATGTTCGCCCATCGCGAGCGACGCGGCGACCGTCTCCTCCACGGCGGCCGGTCCCAGCTTGCCGTCGGGGCCGTCCAGGGCCAGCAGCTTGGCACCGCCGCTGAAGAACTCGGGCGCGCCGCACTCGTCGGTGTTGAGGTGCGCATCACGGTGGCAGACCACCGCCCCGATCGAGCCGCAGGTCTGGGCGACCGCGAGCGAGTTGGCGGCCGTGCCGGAGGCCAGCGGATAGATCTCGACCTCGCGCTCGAACAACTCGCGGAATCGCTGCCGCAGGCGCCCCGTCGCGGCGTCCTCGCCGTAGGCGTGGGCGTGGCCGGCGTTCACTTCGGCCAGGGCCGCCATGATCTCGGGTGCCACGGGATACTCGTTGTCGCTGCGGAAATTGCCCGGCATGGCCTGCTCAGCTCCTTCGTTCCAACCGATGGCAGCGCGGACCGCGCTCCCGGAGCGACAATGCTACCGCCGCGGGACGTAATGTTCGACGCCGGTCAGGCCGCTGAACGCTGCGATGAGCCGCGACGCGCCGGCCCGCGCTCAGGTTTCGTCCCGGTCCATCCACTTGGGCGTGTAGCGCGGCGTGTAGGCCGCCATGAGGTCCAGCAGCGCGGAAGCCTCGCTGGCCGCGATAATCATGTCCCGATGCTCTCCGCGCACGAAACCCTCGCTCACCGTCTGGTCCAGGAAGCGGAGCAGGTCGTCGTAATAACCATCGGCGTTCAGCATGCCGCAGGGCTTGGCATGGATTCCCAACTGCGCCCAGGTCAGTATCTCGAACAGTTCTTCCAGGGTGCCGAGGCCGCCGGGCAGCGCCACCACACCGTCAGAGAGTTCCGACATCAGTGCCTTGCGCTGATGCATGGTCTGCACGACGCGAAGGTCGGTGAGTCCCTGGTGGCCCACCTCCTTGCGCATCAGCGCCTCTGGGATCACGCCGATGACCTCGCCGCCCGCCCCCAGCGCCGCGTCGGCGAGCACGCCCATCAGCCCCACCCGACCGCCGCCGTACACCACCCGCCAGCCGCGCCCTGCGATGGCACGGCCCAGTTCTTCGGCGGCGCTCGCATAAGCCGCCCGGGTACCGCTGCTGGACCCCGCAAATACGCAGATCGATTCCATACGCGCCATCAGTCGCTGCTCCCCGTCGATGCGGTTTTTCCCGGCCAGTATCCATGCGACTGTCCAGAGGCAATAGTCACGGCAATTGCCGGCGGAACTGTGTCAGATTCGGTCGGCCGTGCAAAGGGCGGCCCTTGAATCGGGCGCCGGACACACGCATGTCTTGTGCCAGACGCGGCACCCATTCGCCGCGGCAAGGAGGATCGATGAACAGGACAGCCAGGATGACCTTGCCAGTGGCGGCAGCCGCTCTGCTGGCCGGCTGCGCCACCCAGACCTCGCCCAACGAGCCGCCCGCAGGCCCGAGCGCGGTACTGCACTTCGCCGATCTGGGCGGTATTCGTGACTGGCGCTCCGTCGACAACGGCAGGGCCGTACTGATCGAGGGACGGCGCGGGCAGTGGTATCGGGCAACCTTCTTCAGCCCCTGCACCAGCCTGCCGTTCGCGAACACCATCGCCTTCGCGACGGACGCCACCGGCGACCTGGACAAGTTCAGCTCGATTCTTACGCGGAACGAACGCTGCTATTTCCGTACCTTCGAGCGGGTGCCTGATCCCGACGGAGAGGAATGATCGGGGGTCGGGCCTGAAGGCCCTCCTACCTACAACGGGATTACCTACAACGGGATGTTGATGCTCGCCGGGTCCGCGACCAGGTCGCGGCCGTAGGTGTGGACGGTGATCGCGACGTCGTCGCCGGCATTGTAGACGCGGTGGGGATAGTCGATACCCGGCTGCACGCAGGTGATGTCGCCCGGCGCGCAGACCGCCTCGCAGGCGAGTTCGACGGCGCCGTCGCACACCAGGCGGTAGTTGGCGACACTCGGCCTTCCGCTATAGACCCCGACGGCACCCCACGCCGTGTGGCCGTGCACCGGCGTGCCCTGCCCCGGCCGCCACACGACGGACAGCACGGTGAAGCGTCCCAGCGGATCGGCGTAGAGCACATGGCGGCGATAGGTGTCAGCACCTGCCACCCGGCATTCGGCCGGCAGCCAGTCGTCCGCAGCCAACAGCCGCCGGGCTTCGCGGCCGACCCGGCTTGCCAGCCGATCGTCACTGCCAGCCTCGCACAGCGCGCCCACACGGCGGATGTATTCGTCGAAGTCGATCGCCTCCGCAGCCGCGGCGGCCGGCCGTCCGGCCCCGGAGCGCCGCTCATGCATTTTGTCTGCTGAAACCGCCATCGACTCTCTCCCTGCGCCCCGCGTTCACGTAGACAAAACGTTAGCAGCAGGACCGGAGCGTTTTGGTGCAAAAGTTGCCAGAAATGTGAAACGTGTTAGGTTATTTGACTAACGAAGTTTGATTTCGGGGGATCAGGTTCCGTGGACAAGAAAGACAAGCAGATTCTCGCGCTGCTGCAGGAGGACGCCTCACTGCCGGTGGCCGAGATCGCGGAGCAGGTAGGACTGTCGCGCACACCCTGCTGGCGGCGTATCCAGCAGCTGGAAGAAAGGGGAGTGATTCGCAAGCGGGTCGCCCTGCTCGACCGGCACAAGCTCGACGTGCCCATCACCGTATTCGTCGCCGTGCGCACCAACCAGCACAACGCGGCGTGGACCGAACGCTTCCGGGAGATGGTCCAGAGCATCCCGCAGATCGTGGAGGTGCATCGCCTGAGCGGCGATATCGATTATCTGCTGCGGGTACTGGTGCGCGACATCGACGGCTTCGACGCCGTCTACAAGCAGATGATCGAGATGGTGAACTTCTCGGACGTCAGTTCCAGCTTCTCGATGGAGGAGTTCAAATTCACGACGGCGATCCCGCTGGACTGAACCGGGAACGGATCGTCGGCGGAACGAAAAACGGCCGCCCGAAGGCGGCCGTCGTTCACCACTGACCAGCAGCGGGCGTCAGGCTTTCGGTGCGTAGGCGCTGCACCAGCCGGCGCTGTTCACCAGCTTGCCCGGGAAGATGGAGCAGCCGGCCCACTCCTCGTCGCCCTTGGCCTGAAACAGCTGACAATTGCTGCACGCCTGGCCGGGCTGATAGCGGGCGTACTTGCTCTGATCCACGTCGGTGGCGTCGTGCAGGTAGCCGAGCGCCTTCGCCTGCGGGTCGTCTTCCGACAGCTTCGGGCGGCCGTCTGCAGCGGCCGCCGCCTCGCCGGCCTGGCTCTCCGCCGTCTCTGCGGCCGCCTGGGCGGACTCCTGACTCATGCCCGAATCCTTGGCCGTATCCTCGGCCGCATCCTTGGCCATGCCGGCCCCGCTGCCGGAGCCATCGTCGCCGGAGGGCTTCGCGCCGCCCCCGCCGGCAGGAGCGGAGTCGCCGCCGCCCGAACATGCCGCCAGCCCCGCGAGAGGTACCAGAACGGCCGTGCCGCCGACGAGTTTCAGGAATTTCCGGCGTCCTGCCGGATCGGAATATTCGCTCATAACAACTCTCCGCTTGCGTCGGCCAGCGCCGACGGGTTCAAGAATCACTCTGGGTCCGCGCGCGCTCATTCTCGGCAACGGCCCCTACCAATGCAAATGGACCGCACGGCATCGGCGGCCGGGTGCAACATTTCTGCCACACAGTCCTGTCACGATGCCGTTACGAAACGGATCAACCCTCAGGTCGCGCCTGCCCCGACATGACAGCGACGCCGTTCAGCATCGCAGCGAGGATCGCTGGCCTCTGCCGCCAGATTCTCGCACCCTCCCGCTTCCCGGGACCGGTCCGCTACGTGCGCCGCGTCGCGGTCGGCGCTGTGTTCCTGCCGGCACTCCTGCTCTTGCAGGCCGTGCACTGGATCGGCTTCCTGCTGGACGAAGTGCTCTTCCGCGCATATCGGCGGGTCGCCATCCGGGAGCCCGTGTTCGTGCTCGGCGCACCACGCAGCGGCACGACCTACCTGCACCGACTGCTGGCCGCCGATACTCGTTACACCACCTTTGCCACCTGGGAATGCCTGTTTGCCCCCAGCATCACGGAGCGGAGGCTCTGGAGCGGCCTCGCCGCAGCCGACCGGCTGATCGGATCCCCGGTGGCCCGCTCGCTCACGGCCGCGGGCCGCACCGCCTTCCGCTGGATCGACGACAAGCACCCGCTCGGACTCGCCGAGCCCGAAGAGGACTACTTCTGCTTCCTGCCGCTGCTGCGCTGCTTCATCCTCGTCGTGCCCTTCCCCGAGGCACGCCGGGTGTGGCGCATGGGCACGTTCGACAGGGACATGCCCGAGGCGGAGCGCCGGCAGCTGCTCGCCTGGTACCGGCGCTGCCTGCAGCGCCACCTCTACGCCCATGGCCCGGACAGGACGCTGCTGTCGAAGAACGCCGCTTTTGCCGGCATGGCACGCAGCCTCGCGCGTGAATTCCCGGATGCCCGTATCGTGGTCTGCGAACGCGATGCCGTCGACGTGATCGCCTCGCAGTTCAATTCGGTGACCGACGGCCTGCGCCTGTTCGGCGTCCCGCAGGACGACCCAGTGTTCCGCGCGCGGCTGCTCGACTGCCTGGCTTTCTATTACCGGAACCTGGAGGACCTGCGCACGGAACTGCCGCCGGAGCGCATCGCGGCCGCCCCGATGGAGGAACTGGCCGCCGACCCGGCCGCACTGGTACGGCGCCTCTACGACCGCCTCGAACTGCCGGTGACCGACACGCTGGCGGCACGTCTCCGGCAGCTGGAATCGCGAAGGCCCCACGTTCCGGCCGAGGCGCCGCCGCTGTCGTCCTGGGGCATCGACATGGCGGAAGTGTTCCGGCGCTTTGCCGCATGGACACGCAAGGAGGAGCCGCAGACATGATGGCAACAGAAGCGCTGCAGCCCCGATTGCGCGAAGACGCGCTGGCCGGTTCCCGTTGCGAGCGTCTGCGCGTCGCCGTCGTCTCCGACGCGGTGGCCGAGCGCAACGGCGTGGGCTCGTATTACAGCGACCTTGTCGGCCAGCTCGGCTCCCGGATCGGGCGCGCGGAACTGTTCTGCCCGCAGGACACCCTGCAGGGCTGGCGACGACGGCTGGTGCCGCCGCTGCCGGGGGACCGCACCCAGCGTCTGTGGTTCCCGCGCCCGTTCCGGCTCTGGCGCCAGTTGACCGCGCTGGCGCCCCACACTGTCGTGGTGCCCACCCCGGGCCCGTTCGGTCTCATGGGCCTGCTGGCGGCCCGGCGTCTGGGCATCCCGCTGATCACAGGCTTCCACACCCACTTCGAGCAGTTGGCGGACATCTACTGGAGAGACGCCTTCGGCCGGCTCAGCCGCGGCTACCTGGAGCGCTGTCACCGCTTACTGTTCCGCCACAGCGCGCTGGTGCTGGCCAATTCCCCGGAGATGGCCCGCCTGGCGAATCGTCTCGGCGCCCGCGGCACGCGGCTCATGGGCACCTCGGTGCCACGGGAGTTCCTGGACCGTCCGCTCACCGCAGCCGCGCCCGAAGTGCGCCGCCTGCTGTTCGCGGGGCGGCTCGCCGGGGAGAAGAACCTGCCCGCGGTCCTGGACGTGGCCGAACGGCTGCCGGGCCTGCGGGTCAGTATCGCGGGCGACGGACCGATGCGCCCCGCCGTCGCGGCCGCGGCCGCGCGGTTGCCCAACCTGAACTACCTGGGCTGGGTGCCCCGGGAGCGGCTGGTCGACACGCTGGACGCCCACGACATGCTCCTGCTGCCATCCCGGGTCGAGTCGTTCGGCACCGTGGCACTCGAAGGCATGGCCCGCGGCCGGCCGGTCATCGTCTCCGGCAACTGCGGCATTGCCGAATGGCCGGAGCTCGAAGGCGGACTGTTCCGCATGGGCGCGGACGAGAGTGTCGTACAGGCCGTCACCCGGGTCTGCGCAACGGAACAGGCCGTGCGGGCAGAAATGGGCCGCCAGGCCCATTTCGCTGCGCGCCGGCTGAACGACTGGAATCTGCGCACCTGGATCGGCTGGCTTCGGGGAGACGCCTGCGGTGGCTGACGCCGCGCCCGAGGTGCTGGTCTCGGTGCACGATGTGATGCCGCATACCCTCGACCGGGTCGCCGGCATCCTGGCCGCGCTCGAGGCCGCCGGCGCCGATACCGCAAACCTGCTAGTCGTGCCCGGCGCCGGCTGGACGAGCGAGACGCTGGACCGGCTGCACGGCCTGCTGGCCCGGGGACATACCCTGGCGGGACACGGCTGGCAGCACAAATGCATTCGTATCCGCGGACTCAGGCACCGCCTGCACAGCGCGCTCATCTCCCGCGACGTGGCGGAACACCTGTGCCTGGATGCGGCCGGTATCGAGGCGCTGATCCGCCGGTGCTGCGAATGGTTCCCGCGCCACGGACTGCCTCAACCCGACACCTACGTGCCACCAGCCTGGGCGATGGGCCGCATCGAACGGCAGCGCCTTCACGGCCTCGGCTTCCGTTACTTCGAGACGCTCACCGGAGTTTATGACGCGGGGACCGGACGTTTCCGCGCCCTGCCGCTCGCCGGCTTCGAAGCAGACACGCCGTTCAGGGCGCTGGCGCTGCGCGGGCTCAACCGGGCGGCCCTCGCCGTCGCGGCGTCCGGGAAGCCGCTGCGCCTCGCCATCCACCCCCGTGACCCCCAGCTGCTGCTGGCCCGTGACCTCGAGCGCCTGATCGCCACGGCGGCAGCCGGCAGCAGCCCGCTCGCCGCCCGAACCCGGCCCGGCTGAGCACCCGCCGGACTGGCGGACACACGTCCCGACGCGTAGCGTATGCGCCGGTTCCGGTCACGACGGCAGAAACGATGAGGCCACCACAACCCTCGGCGGCCGAGGTTCGGCAGCTCCCCGCGCTCATGACTCACATGATCCCGCCCGACTGGGAAGATCAGAACGGCCACGTGAACATCCAGTTCTACATGACCCTGTTCGAGCGCGGCGGCTGGCCGATGGTGCAGGAGATGGGCATGGACGAGTCCTATTTCCGGGACCGCCGGCAGGGCCTGTTCGACCTGGAGCACCACCTCTATTATCTGAACGAGATCCACGTCGGCGAATCCGTCAGCATCCATGCCCGGCTGGTGGACCGCAGCGAGAAGCGCTTCCACGGCGTGATGTTCATCGTCAATGACAGCCGGGACAATCTGGCGGCCACCCTCGAGTACATCACCAGCGGCGCCGACCTGGCGCACCGCCGCACGGCTCCGTTCCCGTCGGACATCGCCGCTCAACTGGACCGGCTGGTGGCCGAACACCGCGAACTGCCGTGGGAGCCGCCGCTCTGCGGCGTGATGTCGGCCTGAGGCTCCGGACGAAGTCCTAGAGCGTCGGCGGCGTCTCGCCGATCTGACCGACGTCCAGCACCGGGGAGGCGTCCAGCGTCTCGGCGCCCATCAGGTCCGCCACCCGCTGCAGAGCCGCGACGATGGCATGGCGCTCCCAGTCCTGCAGGGCGGAGAACTCTTCCAGGAAACGGGTCTGCAGCGCAGTCGGCGCCCTCGCCACGAGTTCCCGGCCCTCGGGCGTGAGGCTGACCTTGACCTGCCGCCGGTCCGCGCTGCCGCGTCGGCGCACCACGAGCCCGCCCTGCTGCAGCTTGTCGATCATCGATGTGACCGTGCCCTGGGTGAGACCGACCTTGTACGCGATGCCGCCCACCGTGAGCTCGCCCGCCATCGACAGCAGCTCCAGCACGAGCAGCTGGGAGGTCGTGAGGCCGGTCTTCCGCGCGAGGGACTTGGCGTCCAGGTCCGTCGCCCGCAATACCCGGCGCAGGGCGGTCAGCACCTGCTTTTCCAGCATCTCGTCCTTCTCTCTCATCGCCCTGCCACTGTCATCCCCATTCGCCGGCACGCGCCGGAGGCCCTCCAGGTCCCTGATCCCAGTGATTTTTGTGCCCGTCAGGCAGCCGCTCACTTGAAAGGAGTACTTTGACCCTCAAATCAAAGTTGCGAAGCCAATCGCTATTTTCTAAAATTGTAGCGCTATTCGATCAGCTTTTTTAATTGAATATCGAAATATCTGTCAACCGAAAGACGCCGGGCGCCCCTGCAGGGGCACGATAGGTCTAATATCAGTCTATCGGGTCCTATCCCGCCTCATCGGACAACGCCCACTCGACAGATTTCCCGACCAGGCAAACCATGCAAGCAAAGAGAATCCAGAAAGATTCTGTTATCGCCATACGTCCGCCGGTATCGACCGACGGCGCCGCCGTCCACGCGCTCATAGCGCGCTGCCCACCGCTGGACACCAACTCCGTGTACTGCAACCTGCTGCAGTGCACCCACTTCGGCGCCACCAGCGCGCTGGCGGAGGCGGAAGGAGACGCCGTGGGCTTCGTCTCCGGCTACAGTCCGCCCGCGCATCCGGATGCGCTGTTCGTGTGGCAGGTGGCCGTCGACGAGCGGGCCCGCGGCCACGGCCTGGCCAAGCGGCTCATCATGGACATCCTGGAGCGGCCTGGCAACGAGCACCTGCACTACATCCGCACGACCATCACGGCCCGGAACGAAGCCTCCTGGGCCATGTTCCACGGTCTGGCCCGCAAGCTGGACGCCCCCACCGAGGAGCAAGTGCTGTTCGATCAGGACGAGCACTTCGGCGGCGAGCACGAGAGCGAGCACGAATTGATTATCGGCCCCTTTGAAATCCAGAGAAACTGAGAGAAATCGAGAATAGTCATGAAAACCACCGTTGAGAAGATCGACCTTTCCAGTAACGCACACACGGGCGGCGTATTCGCGCGCCTCGAGTCGGACGTGCGCTCCTACTGCCGTTCGATCCCGGTCCTGTTCGAGAAAGCGGTCGGCACCGAACTCGTCGATGCCGACGGCAACGTATACCTGGACTTCCTGGCGGGTGCCGGGAGCCTGAACTACGGCCACAACCACCCGGTGCTGAAAGAGGCACTGATGGACTACATCGCCGGCGACGGCATCGCCCACAGCCTGGACATGCACACCGCAGCGAAGAAGCGCTTCCTCGAGACCTTCCACGAGCGCGTCCTGAAGCCGCGCAACCTGGACTACGTGGCGCAGTTCACCGGCCCGACCGGCGCTAACGCCGTCGAGGCCGCCATGAAGCTGGCGCGCAAAGTGACGGGTCGCGAGACCATCGTCGCCTTCACCAACGGCTTCCACGGCGTCACCCTCGGCGCGCTGTCTCTCACCGGCAACCGCCATCACCGGGATGCCGCCGGCGTGTCGATGAGCGGCGTCGTGCGCATGCCTTTCGACGGTTATCTGGGCGAGGGCGTCGATACGCTCGACTACTTCGAGAAAACGCTGGACGACCCGAGCAGCGGCGTGGGGCATCCCGCCGCCGTTATCGTGGAAGCAGTCCAGGGCGAGGGCGGCCTGAACGTCGCCAGCGAGGCCTGGCTGAAGCGTCTCGAGGCGATCTGCCGCGAGCGCGATATCCTGCTGGTCCTGGACGACATCCAGGCCGGCTGCGGCCGCACCGGCAACTTCTTCAGCTTCGAGCCGTCCGGCATCCGGCCGCACATGGTGACGCTGTCGAAATCGCTGAGCGCCATGGGTCTGCCGTTCGCGGTACTGCTGATCGAGTCGGACCTCGACGCCTGGGAGCCCGGCGAGCACATCGGCACGTTCCGCGGCAACAACCACGCTTTCGTGACCGCCGCCGCCGCGCTGGAGCACTTCTGGTCGACGCCGCGCTTCGAGCAGGACGTCAGGCGCAAGGCCGGCATCCTCCGCTCACGGCTGGAGGAGATCGCCGCGGCGTCGCCCCTCGAACTCACCGTGAAAGGACGCGGTCTCATGAGCGGCATCGCGTGCCCGGACGGCGAGACTGCCGGCAGGGTATGCCGTGCGGCGCTGGAGCGCGGTCTGGTGATCGAGACCAGCGGCTCCTTCGACGAGGTGGTGAAGTGTCTGCCGCCGCTCACGATCAGCGACGATGAACTGGAACGGGGCCTGACGGCGCTCGCGGAGAGCTTCGCCGTCGCCGCCAGCGACAGCGCCTGAACGGCGCGAGGAGCACAGCAAGCATGACTCATACCGTAGAAAAGATCGGCGGCACCTCGATCGCCGACAGCGAAGCGGCCCTGAATAACGTCTTCCTGCCGTCACGGCGGAAGGGCGACCCGTACAACCGGATCTTCGTGGTCTCGGCCTATGCCGGCATGACCAACGAGCTTCTGGAGGACAAGAAGACCAAGGATCCCGGCGTCTAC
>Ga0102941_1000202_pt1 | contig 26270 bp, 23 predicted proteins | sample SalPonR2_C_D2_MG_FD_79281 | JGI IMG/M metagenome (GOLD analysis project Ga0102941, IMG submission 79281) | Salt pond soil microbial communities from South San Francisco under conditions of wetland restoration - Salt Pond MetaG R2_C_D2_MG | ecosystem: Environmental > Aquatic > Marine > Intertidal... | reverse complement strand
ATAGGTATATCTCTTAAATCAAACATAACATCCCCCTAAAAAATTTTTGTACTAATATATTATCCTAAATTCTGCGTTAAACTGATTCATAATTATATTTCATCAAATTTACGAAGAATTTAAGTTTCGATTACTATATTCTACCATAAATAAACCTCCTTTTGAATAATTTGTCTAAGTTTTCTGTAATAATATATGTTCCCTCAAACCACAACCATAGTAAATAAACCTCATAGCGTTTTACGAAGCTAATGTTAGCAGTATAATTGTAAGCTATCATTTATGAACGGTTATACCAAACTGTTTCATATACTTCCCTATAAGGGTAGTTTTTACAAATTTTCATGATTACCGATCGTGCAGTTTTTATGATTTTTCCTGCAAGAAGTACATACTTTAAGCGAAAAGTCTTAATTTGTTGCTTGTATTCAATGGGAGTTAAAAAATCAAACTTAAACAACAAAAATAAGTTGTATGAGAGCATCATAAGTTAAAATACAGCTTTATTGGCCCAAAATGATTTTAAGATAAGGTATACTACATACATATCATACTTGGCTTCTTTGATGTAGTTTTCTGTATTTGTCAATTCCAATAAAATATCCACAGAGCATTGTCAAATTATTCCCCCCGGTGCCTCCACAAACAAAGGTTTTAGTTTTTGATTTATAATGTTATTATTACTATATTTATAAGCTTTTGACTATCCCAAAAATCACCTCATCAGATTTCTTAAGGTGATTTTAGTAGGTATATTATCTTAGGCATAAATTTAAAATAATGTTATTTATAAATGACTTTTATATCATTCTCTAATGCATAACTTTCTACATTAGTTCCTTTTTTACAAATAAATGTGACCTTATCGCATTTTTCAAAGGCAGTTCCGCTTATAAAGTCTACATCACCTTCAAATGTAACTTTCTCTAAATTTTCACATCTATAGAATCCTTGATCATCAATATAATTAACGGAACTAGGTATTGTAATTTCTGTAAAACTTAAACAATCTTGAAATGCCATAAATGATATGGTTTCTAAAGAACTAGGCAGAGTAACATTATTTAATTCCTCACTAAGTTCAAATGCACCCTCTCCAATTGTTTTAAGTCCTTCATTAAGATGAATATTTTCTAAATTTTCCATCATTCTAAATGATTTATATCCTATTTCAGTAACTGATTCTGGTAATGTAATGTTTTTTACAAATGAATTATCATGAAAAACATCATCACCTATACTAATAACTCCATTAGGTATAGATACATCTTCTGAGTTACCAAGATAAGCTTTAAGAATATTTTCTTCAATCTCAAATTCTCTTAAATAAGTTCTTTCAAGCATAATTACTGCCTGCTCTCTTGTAAGTGAGGATTTAGGATTAAGGTTAACGCCGTCCCCGTTCATAATTTTAAAATCATTCATTATACGTACATGTGTATAAGCCCAAGTAGATATATCTACTTCATCATTATAATTCTTTTGAAAATTATAGAAATTATCTTTTTCAAAGATTATACCTGCAGATTTCATAGCTCGTATCAACATAACGCATAGCTGCTCTCTTGTAAGATTGGCATTTGGAGCAAATAGATTATTACCAACACCTTCAACAATTCCTGCATTATATGCCTTAATTACATTAGGATTTATAGTATCAGTGAATGGATTTCCACTTTCTAAATCTTGTTTTCCACCTATTTTATCATAAAGAACAACAGCAATTTCACAAAATTCTTCTCTTGTAATATTATCCCCCATATCTTCACCAATTTTTTCTGTTATGAATCCATCCTCATCAGCTCTTTCTAACTCTGTTATAGCCCAGTCACTAGCACCATAATAGTCCCCTGCAAAGGCAGTATTGTAACTACCCAGTAATAATGTTAAACATATAATTACACTTAATATTTTTTTCATAATTTCCTCCTTCTATTCATACCAAAATGGCATGTATTCTCCATCATTAAAGCTATTCTCTCCACGATCTATTATTTCATATTTATCCATCCAACTTTCATTATAGACATTTTCATCAAAGTCTATAAATGATATCTTGTAAGTTGTTACATCTCTAATAGGTTCGTTTTTACTTAAATTTTGAATCTGATAGTAGTTTATCTCTGTGAATTCTCCATTTTTTATTATGTATTCATAAACATCATATAGGGCACTTACAGAAATATTATTGGGATCATAGAAAGTATATGACTTACCACCTTCTAGTGTTTCTAGGCCTATTAGGCCTACATCATCAAAATTGAAAAACTTTTTTTCATAACATGATTCATCAAATATCTCTACTTTTTCTAATTCATCGCAAATGGTATAAAACCTATTATCTTTTACTTCTCTTATTGTTCTTTTCTCTCCAGAATCAAGGATGATTTCAGAATAATATATAGGATCTTCTATACTCATATCACCTACACCCATTGTATATATTGTAACCTTATCGCCATCATCTGAGCTTAACAATATTCCGGTTTCATTTGCTGGGATTGTATTGTCAAAGGCTTCAAATATAGTTTCTACATCTCCACCTGATATAGAAAAAACGAATAATGTTATGTCTTTATAGTCAACATCTTTGGGTGCTGTAAATATACCCTCATCTATATCCTTTTTAACCATTGAATTCGCTACTTTTTTATCTATTAAAAGTCCTTCATTGTCAAAAATTAGCTCTTTAACTAATACTCCAAACTCTATATCTATCCATTTTTTATGAAGATTTCCATTAAATAATGTTTCTATATAAACAGATGGTTTGTCATCTAGAAGAGTTATAAAGTAATTTACTGCTTCTTCTCCTTTTTGAAAAACAAGAGGGTTATAGGTAGGTGCTTCTATACCATCAATACCATTGTAGTTGCAAGAATTCCCAGACCTTGCATTGGTAAGCTCCGCATCTTCTTCAATATAACTACCCACCATAATATCTGTAACTTCATAGTAAAGTCCTTCTCTCTCATCAAAATACCTATAATATTTTTCATTGTCATCCACTATGTCAGCTTCAAAAATACTTTCCCCTTTTAAATCGACCATAATGTCCCTTTTATGCTCCATATAGTCTAAGTCACCCAAAAAATCATTCCATTTATACTTTGTTCTGTCATATTTTATCTCTAACCCATCAAAACCTTTGTGAATCAAGCTTTTTCCTAGTTCCAAAGAAGTCTTTTGAGAGTCAAAATATATAGTATCAGTTTCTTTAGGAATATAATGATATGAATCAATTTTAGTTTCTGGTGACACAAAGCCTTCTTCAATTGCGAATTTAACCTTTTCGTTATTAATAGGTATAATTGGGCTTATATTAATACTTTCTATAAATGATGGTGTTCCCCCATTATCTTCATTTATATTTTCTGTATTAGATTGATCCTTATTGTCCTCTATGCTCTCGTCCTCAATTATATTTTCATTCTCATCTTGTTCTGTTTTTTCATTCTTATCTTGCTCTGTCTTTTTATTTTTATCTAATTCTTCTATAGTAGTTTCATCATTTTCAAGTGCATTTTCGATATTACTATCTTCTATATCTATTTGTTCATCGTTTCCACAACCAACTACAAGTAAAACTATCGTAATCATTGTTAAGAGTATTAATTTATTCATATAGATTCCTCCCAATAAAATCCTTACTTCAATATATTAAAGCTACTTTGATTTTGGTATAATGGAAAATAAATATAAAGGTGTTTTTGATTTTTTATTACTCCATCATTTCCATCATTGCATCCATATCTACATCTTGAAAATTAATATCTGATGGAGCTACGAACATATTTTTATCTATTTTTACATCTTTTTCAATCTCTACAGCCTCTAGTGTCATAAGTAAATTTTGTCCCATATATATTTCGTATTTTAATGGGATATTATATTTTACTGAATACCACATCTTAACAAGCATATCTCCCATTTCTTCATCGACTTCAGTAGTTTCAATATATATTACCTCTTCTTGGCCTAATTTTTCAACTCTCACTATATTAACACCAGCAACATCTTCTGCTATACCTGAAAATTTAGTAGTTAGATCTATAGTTAAACCTGCTTCTTCAGCATATCCTTTATCAGCACCAATAATTCTCATGCCTTCTCCTTCTCCTTCTACATAGCTATACATCATTTCTTCATCTGTATTATATATCAGTACACTTTTACCCATGCCCTCTACGACTGTCTCTGTTCTTGTATTATCACCATCATAGTAAGATGTAGAAACTGTAGTCATGCCATAACTAGACATCTCCATTTTCATTATCATAGTATCAGGCCTATCATCCGAAATAGAATTAAGCAAGTCTATACCCTCTATAGAACTATCTATAGATGTTTCTTGATTTATCGGTTCTTCACTTTCTTCCTCAGGCTCTTCTTCCTCAGGCTCTTCTTCCTCATTTATTTCTTCTTGGTCTTCTGTTGGATTAATGTCTTGTTCTTGGTTGGGCTCTTCCGTACTTTCTGAAGGTTCACCTCCACCACATCCAACTAATGTAGATATCAAAACTAAGGTTAGAATAGCTATAAAAAATTTATTTTTCATTATTACCTCTCCTTGTATTTTATTCAATACTAAATGTTAAAATTTCCACACTTGTTCTATTTACTAAATCTGTACTTAGTACCACATAGAAATCTTTTACAGTTTCATCATAATACAGTCCAAAAGTTTCACTTTTTGTTTCTCCACTTTCTACCCAATTCCTATTCTGATAACTGTAATCTTCATATTTAAGCTCTGTACCATCAACTGCACAGACCTGCCTAATAGTACTCAAACTACTAACACTGACGAATTCTATGGATTTATCAGAATTATTTACCATAGTCATATCTAAAACCATAAGGCCCATACCTTCTTCATCATAATTTGAATTATATGTATTTTTAGGCTCTATCCTTACTCCATCAAATGTGATTGATACATTTTCAAATTCTATAGTATCACCAATAGAGTATTCACTAGTTACACCACTATTTTCAAAGAGCTCTTCATAAGTTTTATCCAAATTATCAAGAGTAATTTTTATAGCATCTTCTTTTCCCATCATAGTTCCCAATTGTAAAATGTATTCATCAGAGTTTGTTTCCGAAATATCAAAGGCAATTTCTCCCATTCTTTTGTTTCCACCGCCTAATACAACCCCACTTAAAACATCTTCTTTATAGGCTGGGGACATTAATTCCAAGTTAGCTTCATTACCATTATTATCAAACAATTCAACATTCATTAGTGGATTAAAATCAAAATGATCAACATTACTGTTGTAGGCTTCCATTTTCAAAACAAGCTGTTTCTGCCCTTCAACTTCTTCCATACGTACTCCAATAACACTATAACTCATATCCCCTTGACTATAAATTTCTCCACAACCAACCAAATCACTTGATGCAGTATCTTCTTCATCTTCAATACTATCATTTGATTCAGGAATCTCTGAATCAAATTCTTCTTCACTATCTAATTCTTCCGATAAATTTGCATTATTTTCTGCATCTTTGTCTGAGCAAGCCATAGTAGATATTGCAAATAGGAAAACAAATATTAATACTAGTATTTTTTTTCTCATTATTTTCTCCTTTTAATCTGAAAATTGTATTTTTGTTTTTTGATAATTATTCACCAAAAATATTTTACCACTATAAATAAAAACATGGAATATGATACTGGTCATAATAATTTAGCCAGAAAGAACTATCTTTTAGTCACATGGCCAATTAAAAAAGATATAAGTATGGTTGTTCTACTACCATACTTATATCTTTACTACAAATTAAACTTTAACTTTTACATGGGTATTGTTATCGTAGATGTAAAGCCCTCTGATTTACGTGATGAATATTTAGCTTTTCCCCCTACTAGTGATAATCTTCCATCTATACCCTTTAATCCGTTACCTTTCACTATTTTTTTTACACCTTCTCCATTATCCATAACCTGCATTGTTATTTTGTCATTTAAAATAGATATGGATATTAAAAACTTATCCGCATTTGAGTGTTTTAAAACATTTGTAGATAGTTCTGTTATTACTTTTTTAACTATATCATATGTTTTTTCTTCAATAAATTTATTTTTCCCTTTTAAAAACAGACTCACTTTAATACACTTATGTCAACTAAATTCATCATGCTTTTTAATTCTCTTTCTAATATAGTGGAATTATAAACCGCATGAATGTTTTTATCCTCTATGCCTTTCATTTCATCAAATCCATTTTCTATAGAGCACTGTGCCTTTTTCAAGCTATCACATACTCTATATCTATTATTCTTATAAAACATCTTACTCACTTCTAATAATTTTATAGTTACTACAAGAGAATGCCCTAATATATCATGCAATTCTCTAGCTATATAATTTCTTGCTCCTATATGAGATGATTCTTTTAGCAGTAAAATTTGATTCCCAAGTTTGTTATTAGATATCTCTAATTCTTGATTTTCTTTTTTTAACTCATTTTTAGTATATTGGTATGATGAGATATCAGTAAAAGCAATTATATATCTCATTCGACTAAAATTTTTTATGTAACTAACATTATACTTATAGTATTTATTCTCATACTCTACTACAAATCCATTTTCAATTTTACTCACTAAATCTAATTGTTTTATTAAAAAAGGGTATTCATTCTCATTATTAAAACTATTGTTGAACTCATTATTCTTATATGAAATTTCTAAATCCGAATCTAGTATTAAAATAGGTGTATCTAGCCTACTTGTTATCTTATACTTCATCATTGGGGAAAGAATAAAAAACTCGTATTTAAAAGTTGCATATACAAAAAGCAAACTGGACCAAGTATAAATAATGGGAGTAATATCAAAAATCAAATTTCCTATACCAATTTTTATAAATAAATTTTCTAATACTCTACTGATATAAATAAAATTAAAGACTAACGGTATAAGTATGGCAAATGAAATGACATTCTTTTCTAACTTTTTTAAATTAATAAGCTGCTTATTGAACTTAATACCACATAGAACCATACCTATAATAATATACAAATAATTAATAACCACTAAAACATAAAAAAATTCTCCAAAATCATCCTCTATAAAATTGAAAAAACTATAAAAAAGATGATGATATGGATTCGTTACTACAAAACCAAATTGCAACAATGCTACCACATAAATTAGCATTCTTATCGGTTTTTTTATTGGCCTACCTTTATAATAGATATAAGCAAAATCTAAAAAGCTAACCCCTAATAAAATTATACCAAAATAGTAGAAAACAACAAAAAACCACCTTAATTCAACCGTAGGTGATACTGTTTTAAATACCTTTCCTACTAGCCAAATAATCATAGATGCTTGAACTACAAAAAAAGCTTTTAAAGAAGCGTTATGATTAGCTTTCATATAAATAATAATAAATGCAATTACATTTACAATTATTGCAAAAAAATTCCATAAAACTATATTTGCAACATTGATACCTATTTTATATTCCATAATTTAATCCCCTAAACTATACCGTTCTCAATTGCAAAAATAGCTATTTGAATTCTATCTGTCATATTTAATTTTACTAATATCTTGCTAACATTATTTTTGATTGTACCTTGAGAAAAGTTAAGTGCACCAGCTATTTCTTTATTGCTACATCCAGATGCAATATGCTTTATAATCTTAAGTTCTCTGTCTGTTAAAATATCCTTATATTTAGACTTATAATTACTTTGCAATTTGAACCTATCTACCATAATTTTTTTAACACTTTTATTTATTACTGTTAAACCATTATTAACGCATTTAATAGCCCGAGCTAAGTCTTCATAGCTTACATTTTTTACAATATAACCATCTACATCATAAATAAATGACTCCATAATATTGTCTGGATTTTCAAATGTTGTAAGCATTATTATTTTTATATCATTATATTTTTCTTTAATAATCTTACTCGCACTAACCCCATCTAGTTGCGGCATTTCAATATCCATAAGTACAACATCTGGATGAAATTCTTCACATAATAAAATAGCATCATTTCCATTTTCACCCATGCCCACAACTTTTATTTCATTATCATTTTCTAATAAATATGAAATAGATTCTCTTAGTAAAAGTTGATCATCAATTAAAATTATTTTTATCATTTTAACCTCCAAAGCGTTCTCTGTATGTAGAAACTGTATTCCTTATATCATGTAGTATTTCATTGCTCTTTGATATAGCAACATCAATCTGTTTTTCAAACAATGGATCATCTATTTTTTCTTTAATCTCCACAATCATTTCAGATAATTGTTTCATTTGATCTTCTCTTGAATCTATAATCTCCTGAAGTAAAGTATTTATTTCTTTCTCTTTTTCTATATAGTAAACAATCTTTGAATAGTTCTTTAATTGACTATTTGTAGTTTTTGACTTTTTCTTTTTATCTTCTAATTCAAATAATAATTCTATCAATTCAGTTACTTCTGTAATAGTTATTATGTAACCTAACAATTCACCTCTTTCCCTCAATTCACTTTTTTTATAAGTAAGATAATGTTTAAGTTCATCTTTTTTTAGCAACAGGTAATCTTTCCCTAAATAATCAAACTTAACGCTAACATCTCCATCAAAAATTTTAGTTGTATTATTGATATCTACTTTTCCTCTTTTTATAAAAAAAGAAGAATCTCTAACAGATTTATTATTGTAAATTATATCTCCTTTTACATCAATTACAAATATATACTCCGAAATCATATCTCCAATTTTATCAAATCCTCCAAAATATAAACCCGTTTCATCAAATAAATACATACTTAAGTTCAAAAATATATAGAAGGTATACCAGATAGCTATTTCGACAAAGTCAACATAATAAGACGCTGTAATCACTGCTATAATATATATTAATAAGGGAATCACCATGAAAAAAGTTATAATGAGAATTATTCTTTTATTATCATAATTTTTATTTATTTGTATTGAAGAATTTGAAATTTTCAAGATGAAATATATGTTTAAGATTATATTGGTAAATATCAAAAAACTATAAAATCTACTATAGAACATATTTTCAAACCTATATAGTTCTAATAATATACTGTATCTAACTAAGTAAATACAAAACAAAAAAAATATAATACTACTTATTTGTTTACCTATATTCTTAATTTTTATTAATCTATTTTTTTTAACAAAGACATAATAAGACATTAAAAAAATAAAAATAATAAGAAAAACAGCCTGAATATTTCTAAAAAATTCTGCTATTTTAATATCTAAAATTACATTTTCAATAATTTTAGAAGTAGACAAAATAATAATTATCAATAACATAATGAATGTAATTTTATTATTTTTTTTGTTTTCAACTCTATAGTAGCTGTAAACAATACTAATAGTAGAAAATATTGCTAAAAATAACATTAGTAAAACACTGAAAAATTTGAAATAAGTATAATATCTATTTCCAGTCATTACATCCTCCCCGATAGTAAATTTGTAAAACGGAAAATCCTCATAAAAATACTTTGAAATATTTTTACATGATTTTATTTTCCATTACAGGCTCTTTCATTCAATAATAGTTACTTCTTCTAAATATAATATTTCGCATGCACCATTACCAGTATCATTTCTTGTTCTGCTTGTTTTCCACAAAGATGAATAATTAGCATTATTAAAATCCACATCTACAAGAACTCCCTTTAATTTAATATAATCGCCTTCATTTATTTTTTTAACTTCTTTTAAAACTTCTTTATTTTTATGAATTATATGAATATTTGCGGAATTTTTAGATATATAGTCCTGGCTAACAGCTAATCCAGATTCATATCTATAATGATACCATCTTCCACTTTGAGAGTATTTTATAAAGCTATCTATTTCTTTTTTATTCAAATCACCCCATGCGATTGCCAAATCATATTCTGATATTTGTGATGGAAAATCCGAATATTTCTTTTTTGATTTAACAATTCCTAACAATTCATACTCCGCTCTAGCTAAAAGTTGCACTTCCCCTTCTTTGCCATTATGTTTAATCGTATTTTCATCCTGAATATCTAATTGAATAGGTACAGCAATATCCCCTTGATAAAAATCCTTATTATTTATTAATGCCCTACCGAAAAGCAAAAAAGTTAATAGTATTAGAATAATTAGTATCTTTGATAATTTACTCATGAATCACACTCCTACTTATCAATAGACCTATTAATTTTATCTTTTTCTTCAAATTATTACAATAATAAAAAACATATTTATCTCAGTCTTTTTAATTCCTAAAAAATTCATTGATTTTCTTAACCTATTGTAATAGTACTAGATCTAATTCTGTATTAGAGCTATAGACTCACCAGTACCGTTCTTTTTCTTTTCCATAATACATATTTCTCCTCCATTAAAATACTATTCATTACTTTTTTACAGTCAAAAGATTAGCAAAAATAGGTTGATTATTAATTCGAATTTAAATAATTACATACATTATATAGACTCAATACCAATACATCAAGTTATTAAATTGTTATTCTGAATAGGCTTTAATTAGAATTTTCTTGTAAAATATTAATCATATGCTATAATATAAATGATTTGTCTTGTATCTAATATAGAACGAGAACAAGGAGGAAATTAAAATGAATAGTATTTTTTCAGAAACACGCAAACTCACTTTTTTAGGAGTTATGCTAGCATTAACCATAGTTTTTGTCGCAATTACTGCAATACCAACAGCATCAGCAACAATGGCACTTTTACTTTTTATACCTACTATTGTAACATCAATAGTAATGGGTCCAAAGGCGGGAGCTTTGATGGGATTTTTAGCAGGAGCAACAACAATGCTTAGGGCCATTATTGCACCTCTTAATCCTTTTGATGTTTTATTTATTAATCCTTTGGTATCAATTTTACCTAGAATTTTTGTAGGTGTTGTCCCATTTTTAGTTTACAAACTTATAAAAAGTTTAATGAAAAATAAAACTGGTGATAAACTTGCAATTTTACTTGGTGGTGCTTTCGGTGCAGCTACTAATACAGCTTTAGTAATGACTATGCTTTATTTAGTATATGCTAAAAAAGTTGTTGAAATGGTAGGGGTTGGCTTTAAAGTTTTTTTAGTTACCATAATAACTACTAATGCTATCTTAGAAGTTACTGCAGCTGCTATATTAACAGTACCAGCTGTACTAGCATACAGAAAAATATCTAAACAATAAGGAGAACACAATGTTTTTAGCAATTGATGTAGGTAATACTAATATCAATTTAGGAGTTTGGAATGGAGATGAATTTCACGGTCCTTGGAGAATGATTACAAGCAACAAAAAAACTTCAGACGAATACGGTTTATTTATTAAACAACTACTGAAAGAAAAAGAAATCGATACAGACAAATTAAAAAGCGTTATTATATCTTCAGTAGTTCCAAATATTATGTATTCATTAAGAAGAGCTGTAGAAAAATATCTGTGCCTAAAACCTATCATTGTAGGACCTGGTAGCAAAACAGGACTGGCCATAAAAGCAGAAAACCCTAAAGAAGTAGGTGCTGATCGTATAGTAGATTCAGTTGCTGCTTATGAAATTTATGGTGGGCCAGTTATAGTAATCGATTTTGGTACTGCTACTACATATGATGTAGTGAATGAAAAGGGAGAATTTGTAGCAGCTATCACATCGCCAGGTATCCAAATTAGTGCTGATGCTCTTTGGAGCAAAGCTGCCCAACTTCCAAATATTGCAATTGAAAAACCCAAAAGTATACTAGCCAGAAATACAATAACTAGTATGCAGGCAGGACTAGTATACGGATATATCGGACAGGTAGAATATATCGTAAAAGAAATAAAAAAAGAGTTGAATATGAATTTTATAAAGGTAGTAGCAACAGGAGGACTAGCCAATATTATATACGGCGAAACTAAATATATAGATGACTACGACATGCTTCTCACCATGCGAGGCCTTAAAATTATTCACGAAAAAAATAGACCAGATAAATAAAAACAAGAAAAAGCACAAATACAAAGATAGCAAGGTCAAACCTTGCTATCTTTGTTAACTGAAGGAGTTAATATGAATTTAGTTAAAAATTTTATTCAATACTATAAACCACATAAAGGATTATTTTTATTAGATATGGCTTGTGCATTAGGCATAGCTACATTAAATCTTATATTTCCTATATTTTCTAGAACATTATTAAATAATTATATTCCAGATAGAAATTTAAGAGCATTAATTACAGCTTCATTAGTTATGTTTGTTTTATACATACTTAAAGGAGTCTTTTACTACATCGTAAACTACTGGGGTCACGTACTTGGAGTACGTATGGAATATGATATGCGAAAAAAACTTTTCGAACATCTTCAAATAATGGATGTAAGTTTTTTCGATAATAGGCGCACAGGTAAGCTTATGTCAAGAATTGTAAATGACCTTAACCTTATTGCAGAATTAGCCCACCACGGACCTGAAGATTTATTTCTATCTGTAATAATGTTTATTGGTTCCTTTCTTATTTTATTAACTGTTGAAGTTAAATTAACACTCATAATATTTGCCTTTCTACCTTTTATGCTTTGGTTTTCTATAGTAAAAGGTATAAAGATGAGAGGAAATTTCAGACAGGTTAGGAAAAAAATTGCTGATGTAAATTCCAATATTGAAAATAGTATATCTGGAGTTAGAGTTGCAAAATCCTTTACTAATGAAGAACATGAACTTGAAAAGTTTGATGAAGGTAATATACACTTTAGAAATTCAAAACAAAATGCTTACAAAACAATGGCTGAATTCCATACAGGAATTAATTTTTCAACTAACTTTTTAAATCTTTTAACTATTGCTTTAGGTGGATATTTCGTATACATTGGGAATATTAGCTACGGCGACTTAGTTGCATTCATTTTATATATAAATTTCTTTATGGAACCTATAAAAAGACTAACAAACTTTACCCAACAATTCCAAGACGGTATGTCCGGATTTGAAAGATTTTTAGAAATTTTAGATATTCCACCTAAAATTAAAGATGTAAAAAAACCTACAGAACTTAAAGATATAAAAGGCAATATTAATATAGAAAATGTATCTTTTGCATACGACGATGACGATGGATCTAAAATTTTACACAATATTGATATAGATATTAAAGCCGGAACTACAATGGCTATAGTTGGTCCTTCCGGTGGAGGAAAGACAACCTTATGTCATCTAATTCCTAGATTTTACGACGTAACAAAAGGAAGAATAACAATTGATGGAATAGATATAAAAAACGCTTCAGTAAAATCTTTAAGGAAAAATATTGGTTTAGTACAGCAAAGCGTATTCTTATTTACAGGTACACTTAAAGAAAATATAAAATACGGAGATATAGATGCTACTGATGAAGAAGTAGTAGAAGCAGCTAAACAAGCAAGCATACACGAATTTATAATGTCTCTTCCTAATAGATATGATACATATATTGGAGAAAGAGGAGTTAAACTTTCTGGAGGTCAACAACAGCGTATATCTATAGCAAGGATTTTTCTTAAAAACCCTCCGATCTTAATTTTAGACGAAGCTACCTCAGCTTTAGATAATGCAACTGAAATACTTATACAAAAGTCTTTAGAAAGATTATCAAAAGGTAGAACTACACTAGTTATAGCCCATAGATTATCAACAATACAAAATGCAGACGAGATTATCGTTTTAACCGATAAAGGAATACAAGAAAGAGGAAATCACAAAACTCTTCTTAAGAAAGATGCTGTATATGCAAACTTATACAACTCACAATTTTCAAATTTTATGAATATTACTGAAGAATAAAAACCAGGCTAAGCCTGGCTTTTATTCTTTATTTATTTTATCTTTACTTTCAATTAACAATCCTTTTTTATCCTTTTGTAGGGTTACCATCATATTATCTGATTTCTTTACTGTACCTCTCAAAATTTCTTCTGATAAAGCATCTTCTATTCTCTTTCTTATAGTTCTTTGAAGAGGTCTTGCTCCGAAGGTAGGATCAAATCCTTCTTCTGCTAAAAATAGCTTGGCATCTTCATCTACCTCTATAGTAATCCCTAATTCTTCAAGTCTTTTCTGTAAATTTGCAATCATTAGGTTTACTATTTCTTTTATATTTTCTTTATTTAATGAATGGAAAACTATTGTTTCATCAAGTCTATTTAAAAATTCAGGTCTAAATGTATCTTTTAATTTGTCCATTACATTATTTTTCATTTTTTCATAGTCATCTTTTTCTTCGTCTTCCTGACTACTGCTAAATCCTAATACATTTTGCTTCCTTATAGTGCTGGCCCCAACATTCGAAGTCATAATAATTAAGGTATTCTTGAAGTTTACCGTTCTTCCTTTTGAATCTGTAAGCCTACCATCATCAAGAAGTTGTAGAAGAATATTAAAAACATCTGGATGAGCTTTTTCTATCTCATCAAATAATATAACAGAGTATGGTTTTCTTCTAACCTTTTCAGTAAGCTGTCCTCCTTCATCAAAGCCAACATAACCAGGAGGCGATCCTACTAATTTAGAAACCGAATGTTTTTCCATATATTCAGACATATCTATTCTGATTAAAGCATCTTCATCTCCAAATATAGCTTCTGCTAAAGCTTTCGTCAGCTCTGTCTTACCCACTCCTGTAGGTCCTAAAAATATAAATGAACCTATAGGTTTCTTAGGGTCTTTTAAACCTACTCTAGCCCTTCTAATAGCTCTTGATACCGAGTCTACAGCCTGATGCTGTCCTACAACTCTTTTATGTAGTGTATCTTCTAAATGTAAGAGTTTGTCGGATTCTATTGTATCCATTTTTTCTACAGGTACTCCAGTCCATGAAGATACTATCTCAGCAATATCTTCCTCATTTATACTACCTTCATTTGAGGATTTCTTCTCATTCCAATTTTTTCTCTTTTCCTCTAATTGTTTTTTCAATTCTTTTTCTTTATCTCTTAATTCTGCTGCTTTTTCAAAATTTTGTGTATTTATAGCTTCATCTTTTTGTTTCTTAATATCTTCTAATTCTTTTTCTAATTTATTTAAATCCGATGGTGCTGTTGATTGCTTTAGTCTTGCTTTTGAAGAAGCTTCATCTATTAAGTCTATTGCCTTATCAGGTAAAAATCTATCGGAAACATATCTGTAAGATAATTTTGCTGCTGCATTTATAGCTTCTTCGGTTATTTTTACTTTATGGTGAGCTTCATACTTATCTCTTAAACCTTTTAGAATAGCTATAGTATCTTCAACGGTTGGTTCTTTTACCAATACAGGCTGAAATCTTCTCTCTAAAGCTGCATCTTTTTCAATATGTTTTTTATATTCATCAATAGTTGTTGCCCCAACAGCTTGTATTTCTCCTTTAGATAAGGCAGGTTTCAAAATGTTAGATGCATCTATAGCACCTTCCGCACCTCCAGCACCTATGATTGTATGCATTTCATCAATAAATAAAATTATATTGCCGTCTTCTTTTATTTCATCAATTACATTTTTAAGTCTTTCTTCAAATTCTCCTCTAAATTTAGAACCTGCAACCATACCGGATAAATCCAATGTAATAACTTTTTTATTTTTAAGCAATTCAGGTACGTTTCCTGCCTGTATTTCCTGGGCTAAGCCTTCTGCTATAGATGTTTTTCCTACTCCAGGCTCTCCAATCAAAACAGGATTGTTTTTAGTTCTTCTGCTTAAAACCTGAATCACTCTCTGAATTTCTTTTTCTCTTCCAATTACAGGATCTAACTTATCTTCTTTGGCTAAATCATTTAAATTTTTACCATATTTTTCTATGTTTTTCATTTTTTTACCTTTTTTATCTTGCTGTGGTTTTGGATAATTTGATACATTGTCTCTTTCATTTAATGATTTCATTACTACTTTTTGCACTTCTTGAGGATTTATTCCTTTATTTTTAAGTATTAATGAAGCTACTCCTTCACCTTCCGCCATTATGCCTAATAGTATATGTTCAGTACTTATCAAAGACTGATTTAATTGTCTTGCAAATTGGCCTGCTAGTTCAAATATTGTTTTAGTCCTAGGTGATACATTTAAATAATTTGTTTGTGATCTACCTTTACCTGTTATATTAAGAATTTTTTCTTTAACATCTTCATAATCGATATTTCTATCTCTTAGTATCTCTCCTGCTAAACCTTCTTTTTCTTTTATTAATCCTAAAAGCACATGTTCGGTGCCCAGGATATTGTGATTCATGTTTTTTGCTTCCTCTTGAGCTATATTTAAAGCTCTTTGGGCGGATTTACTTAATCCTTTGTTTATCATAGTTATTCACTCTCCTCATTAAATCTTCTTCTTATGATTTCTGCTCTTTTTATATCTCTTTCTCTTCCCATTAATTCTTGTCTAGATTCAAACTGAATATTCATAGACTGTATTTCAACAAATAGTTTGTTGAAATTAACATTTTTATATTTTTTTATTAAATCTAAATCTACACCAAGTTTTACCAAGGATAGTAACTTAACAGCCTCATCTGTACTTATTATTTTTGCGTTTGTTAATACTCCGTAAGATCTATGGACTCTATCTTCAATTTCTAGTTTATTTTCATCTAGCAAATACTGCCTTGCTTCTTTTTCTTTATTTACTATTTGGATAGCTATCTTTTCTACTTTTTCCATTATTGTTTTTTCATCGTTTCCTAAGGTAGTCTGGTTTGAGATTTGAAATAAATTACCTAGAGATTTTGATCCTTCTCCGTAAACTCCTCTCACTGATATTCCAAATTTAGAAATAGTGTTTAATAACCTTTCCAACCTTCCCGTCATTACTAATCCCGGTAGATGAATCATTGAGGATGCTCTTATACCAGTTCCTAAGTTAGTCGGACATGCAGTTATATATCCAAATTGTTTGTGATAAGCATATTCTAATTTCTCATCCAGCATAGAATCTAATTCATCAGCCTTTTTTAAACACTCTTTTAAATTTAACCCACTGCTTAAAATTTGAAGTCTTAAATGATCTTCTTCGTTAATCATTATAGATATTTTTTCATCATTACTCATTATAAAACCACTTATTCCTTGATTTTTTATTAAGGCTGGACTTATTATATGTCTCTCAATCAGCATCTTTTTCTCAAGATTTGGTATGCTTGAAGTTTTAAAGTGGGAAAATTTTTTACCGTAAATATCGTTAGATTTTATTATTCCAGATATTTCTTCATATATTTCCTCTGACTCTTTTTTATCTAGAATAATAGGAAACTTATGTTTTTTCAAATTTCTAGCATATCGTATTCTACTGCTTACTACAATATCCTTCTCTATTCCACTTTCATCCATCCACTTAATCAATTTTATTCCTCCCTGTTTTGCAGAGATTTAATTTTATCTCTTAATTCTGCTGCTTTTTCGTAGTTTTCAACTTTTATAGCAACCTGTAATTCTTTTCTTAAAGTTTGAATTTCATTTAATTCTGTACTTTCTCCAGCTAATTCTTGTCTGGGATATTTACCTTTGTGCCTTCTATGACCGTGAATATTTTGTATTAGTGGTTCAATTTCATCCTTAAATGCAGTTATGCATTCACTACATCCAAATTTACCATATCTTTTAAACTGTTCGTAGGTCATACCGCAGTTTGGACATTTGTATTCTACATCTGGTTCTTTCAAAGAAAATTCTCCGAACATATCCGATAAAAAATTTTCAATATGGAACTCTGGATTTATCCCTGCATTATCTCTAGCACAGTCTTTACATAAGTGCATCTCTATTTTTTTTCCATTTATTATTCTGGTAAAATGTACAGTCGCTTTATTTTTATGACATTTATCACACAACATTTTATCAACTCCTATTATTGTGTTTTACTACAGCTAAAAGACTCTCCTTTAATATCTTTGCTCTTACCGGGTTTTTGTTTTCCGATGGGATTAAAGATAAAGCTCTATCGCTAATAGCTCTTTTGATTATCTGGGATTCTCTTTCTGTGATTATATTTTTACTAAATAAGTGATCCAATATATCGTAAGCTTTAAATTTTGTTAGACTATCACCTATGCTTCTAGTTATAAGATCATCTATCTGTTTATCACCTTTCATTTTAAGTTCGAAAATCTTTATAGAACCTCCGCCGCCTCTTCTACTTTCAACTATATATCCCTTATTATCCTTAAATCTTGTAGTTAGTACATAAGTTATTTGAGAAGGCGCACAGTCGAACTGTTGAGCTAATATATTTCTCTGAATTTCAATCATATTGTTTCCGGTTTGTTTTAACATATCTTTCAAAAATTCTTCTATTTCTTCACTTTTCCTTACCATACTCTGCACCCCTCATATAAGGTTTGACTTTGACTTTCTTTGACTTTTAATTAATTATAACACAGTTGTAAATATTTTCAATAAAAAGTTATAATTTTGTACAAACTAATTTAATCTTTTACTAACTTCCTTGTTATAAATATACCCAATACTGACAGTAATATAATGTAATAAAACAGATAATTATAGCTTCCAAGATAGTCTAGTATAATTCCAGAGGAAGCTACTCCTATAAGTGCCCCTATGCCGTATGCTGTAAAAACTACTCCATAATTTTCACTATAATTTTTTATACCGAACATTTTTATGGTAGATGTTGGAGCTATAGCCAACCATCCTCCTAAATTCAACCAATAAATCGAAAAAGATATTCCATATAATACTCTGCTTCCTTCTCCACTTATAAGCATAAGTATTGAAGCTGATAGTATCAATAAATAGGATACAAACATTGTTTTTCTTGAGGATATATTATCTGTTAGCCAACCAAATATAGGTCTTCCGATACCATTAAATACTGCAAATAATGATATGTAAAATGCAACATTGACGGAAGATATCCCTACCAAATCATTTCCTATCATACTTGTAAGTCCTATAAGTGTTAACCCAATCATTGTACCTATAGTAAAATTTATGTAAAGACCTTTGAAGGTTGAAGTTTTTAGCATATCCGCTGTTTTTATATCTATTTGGTAGCCTTTATTTTTAGTTTGCCCTGTTGTTTTGTAAACTTGTTTTTCAGAAGGAAATTTAAGAAGAAATCCTAAAAGAGGTATAGCTATCCCAAAGAAAATTCCCAATATTAAAAATGTTTTTTCAAGTCCAAAATTTTCAATAAGAATTCTAGCAGCTGGTGCTGTAATAAATGGAGATAATCCAAATCCTAAAAGAACCAATCCTACAGCAAATCCTTTTGTCTTTGGAAACCACTTAGCAACTACCTGCATAGGTACACCATATATAATACCTACTCCAGATCCAATAATTACACCGTAGCTTATCGTTAAAACAAAAATATTCGATGCTGTTGATGAAAGAATCCAACCAGCAGATATTACTAATCCACCTATAGCTATTACTTTTCTTGGTTTCATTTGACTCAATACTCTCCCTGAAAAAAACATAAAAAGTGCATAAAAAGCAAGAGATATCATGTATGGCAATCCACTTAAGGTCGTACCTATATTGTAATTTTTTTCTATAGACTCTCTAAATACTCCATATGAGTATACCGTCCCAAGAAACATCATAATCACTATTCCAATCAAAACATAAATCCATTTTCTATAATTATTTTTTTTCTTCTTTTCTTTATTTACCATAATACATCCCCTCATTTTTATATAAATAAAAAAGCAGACTCAATAAAACAAAAGTGATTTATGAGTCAGCTTATTAAATGTTAAAATTTAGTTTATATTAAAGATACTCTCAAGTCAAGAAGCTATATTCGTAAAAGTATTAAATTTCTTATAATATTTATATTAGTCTGTTTTTCTATTCAATATCTCTACAGCTCTTTGCAGCTGATTGTCTTCATCATAGTACTCCATCCCATATAGACCTTCCTCCATAGATTTTTCATCTAATTCTATAGATACATCTGGCTCAATTCCTATATCATGTATGTTTATATTATCTGGTGTAAAGTATTCAGATACTGTTAATTTAAAACCTGAGCCATCCTCTAAGGGTATTATTCTCTGGACTATTCCTTTTCCAAAGCTTTTACTTCCAACTAATATGCCTCTTTCAGTATCTTTAATAGCTCCAGCTAAAATTTCAGATGCACTTGCAGAACCTCCATTAATTAATACTACTAAAGGTATATCTACGCTTGATTTTCCTGAATTGTAATACTCCCTTTCTCCACTTTTAGTTTGAGTATATGTTATTACTGTTTTACCCAACAATTCATCAGCTATATCAACTACTGAGTCTAAAAGTCCTCCCGGATTAAATCTTAAATCAATTACTAATCCTTTTACTTCTTTTTCTTCTGTTAATTCTACCAATGCTTTCTTAAAGTCTTCACTAGTTGGATCATCAAAAGTCGTAATTCTAATGTAACCAATGTCATCCTCTAACTCTCCATATTTAACTGTTTGTATTTTAATATTTGCTCTTTCTATAGTTAAATCAAATATATCAAGATCTCCAGATGCTTTTTCTCTTTCTACAGTTATGGTGACTTCTGTTCCCGGCTTACCTTTCATAACTTTGACTGCATCTGTCATCTCTTCTCCAGTAAATTCCTTTCCATTTACCTTTATAATTTTATCTCCTGTTTTTAGCCCTGCTTTTTCAGCTGGAGTATCTTCAATCGGTGATATAACTATAATTTTATTGTCATTGCTTATGGAAACATATATGCCTATCCCACTATATTCTCCAGATGTTTGTTCAATTAGGCTATTCATAGATTCAACATTTAAATATTCCGAATATGGATCTTCTAATGTCTCCATCATCCCTTTTAAACTACCATCCTGAAGGTCTCCTTGTACTTCATACAGAAAATTATCTTCTATATATTCTTCTACATATTCAGTTTTGCTATATTTGTTTTTTAATTCTACAAAACTATCATACTGTTCTGTAGAGATTAAGACTCTATCATCTATTCTTATTCCGATAAAACTTGTCCCTACTACTGTTATTGCAATAGCTATAATCACTGCTAAAGCTGTAATCATAAAAGCTTTTCTTTTTGAAATCATCTCTCCACTCCTTGTTCTTTTTCTGCTTTTTCCATTATATCACAAAAATATAATTTATAAACAGTAAGTTGTATTTGTTTAATTTGCACATTTTACTAATTTGGTGATATAATTTTACAATTAGAATTAAAATATTTCAGAAATTTCACAAGGAGATTGTATATGAAGACTCATAGAGCTTATATGTTTTCATTGTTATTCTATATCATAGCTTCCTTTGGAGTAAGTCTTACTATTAAAGCAAGTATAGGAGTAAGTGCTTTAAATTCTACTATTGTAGCGCTATCGGAGGTATTGAGTTTTAAAGTTGGAACAATAATGATTGCAGTAAATTTAATATTTTTATTTGCATACATGGTCTTGACTAAATTCAAATATACCTCAAAATATATTCTTCAAGCTATATTTTTTTTATTATTCGGTTCCCTCGTTAATTTATATTTATATGAAGTTCTTATATATATTAATACATCATATTATTTGGCAAGAATTTTCCTGCTAATATCAGGAGTATTAATAGGAGGGCTATCTATAGGCATTATAATCCATTATAATTTAATTACCTTTCCAATTGAAAGCTTTTGCATGGAATTAGAACATTTGACAAATAAAAAATTTGCTTTTTACCGCTATGGTCTTGATGTTTTTTTAGCCTTATTATCCATTTCTATATCATTAGTATTTGAGCTTCCTTTATTTTTAAGAGAAGGTACTGTGGTAAGCGTTCTACTTTTAACAGCTTCTATGAATTTCTCAAAATCAAAAATGCAAAATGTTTATTTAAAAAACTAAAATTTTCTTCATATTATTGATTTTACAAAGAATAATAATTGAAAAAATCTATTTGTTTCATTAAGGTTTCCGTTTTAAATTTATTGACACTAAGGATTCACAAGTTCTTCTTGCACAATATTTATAAAAGTATTATAGTATATAGATGAACAACACTATGCACCAGTAGCTCAATTGGATAGAGCATCTGACTTCGGATCAGAGGGTTGGGGGTTCGAGTCCTCTCTGGTGTACCAATACCAATACTAAAGCAAGTAGAAATCTTTGAAGATTTCTACTTGCTTTTATATTAAAATAATTAATATCTCCATAACTTCTTCACATCTATATATTAATATATAAAAAAACATAAAAGGAGAACTTATGAAAAAAATTAAACCAAGAAATATTATTCAATTATTGTTTTTTATAACTGTTGCATTCATAACTTTAGCAAAAAATGCAAATGAATTAGGTCTATCTTTTTTAAGCTCAGTAGAAGGTGTTTCTCTTCACTCGATTTGCCCTTTCGGAGCTGTAGAAACATTTTATACATTATTAACAGGTCAAGGATTAATTGCTAAAATCCATACTTCTAGTTTAGTGTTGTTTCTGATTTTACTAATCAGTGCAGTTTTATTCGGTGGAGCTTTTTGCGGATTTATATGCCCTTTAGGTTCTATTCAAGAACTTGTTGGAAAATTAGGGAAGAAATTATTTCCTAAGAAATATAATAATTTTATTCCATACAAAGTTCATAAACGTTTAAAATATCTCAGATATTTAGTATTAGTAGTAATAATTTATTTTAGCAGTTATTCCTTAAAATTAGTTTTCGCAGATTATGATCCTTATTATGCTCTATTTAACTTCTACACAGGGGAAGCAGCTATTACAGCAATACTTATTTTAGTTGTGGTGTTGATTTCATCCTTGTTTGTAGAAAGACCTTGGTGCAAGTATCTGTGTCCACTAAGTGCAATATTAGGTATTTTTAACAAATTTAGAATCTTCAAAATAGTTAGAAGTAAAAACACCTGTATAAACTGCAAGAAATGCGACAATGTATGTCCTATGAATATTAAAGTTTCTGAAAAAGAGATTATAAATGATACAAACTGTATAAGCTGTCTAAAATGTACTTCTAATGAAATATGTCCCATAGATAATACTCTGGATATGAAAATTGGAGGCATAAAATGAAAGTAAATAATTTAATTTTAGCAATATCTGTATCGTTAATTTTCATACTTGGAATATTTATTTCAGATTTTTTAGGATACTGGCAGACTGAAACTATTAAAGTGCCTCAAAAAATATCAGAAGGTCAATTTGAAGGTTACTCTGATCCTTCTGATATAAGAGGATCCTATTCTTTTGGAGATGTTTCAAAAAGTTTTAAAATTGATGTAGAAACTCTTGCAAAGGCATATGATTTAAGTGGTATAATCGAAGATACTAGTTCATTTAGAATAAATCAACTAGAAGAATACTATGTATTCGATGAAGATATTGAGATAGGAACTGGAAGTGTTAAGTATTTCGTATCTTTATATACAGGTATACCATATGAATCAGATGATGATGTTCTTCCTTCAACAGCTGTATATATACTTTACAAAGAAGGAAAAATAACTGAGGAACTATACAATGAATTAAGAGAAATATCTATAGATATTTCTAGCTATTTGATTACAGAAAATATAATTATAGAAGAATTTCAACAAGAAACTGAAGAATATGAAGAATATGTAATCAAATCAACAACAACTGTTCTTGAAGTAGTTAGATGGGGTATTAGTATTGAAAAACTAGAAGAATTAATCGGTATACAGGGGATTTCTGAAGATGAAATTATTAGACAAATATGTTTGGATAACGAAGTTTCTTTTTCAGAAGTAAAAGAAAAAATCATATTAAATTTAAAATAGTATAAAAACTTTCTAAGCAAAGGACATAAAATCGATAAATAATTGACTCTATGCAGTCTAAATGATATATTAATAGCATAAGTTCAAAATAAAGACAAGGGAGATTATAATATGCAAAAAATACCAGAAAATGTAATTAAGGAATGGGAAAATAAAGAAGGTCCAATAATATTAACTACTGTCAGTAAGGAAGGTATTCCAAATAGTATTTATGCTACTTGTGTAAATCTTTACGATAATGAAAAAGTTGTTGTAGCAGATAATTATTTCGATAAAACTAAAAATAATTTAATTGAAAATAATCAAGCTTCAATTTTATTTTACACAAAAGATGACAAAGCATATCAATTAAAAGGGAAAATTGATTATTATAAAACCGGTAAAATCTTTGATGATATGAAATCTTGGAATCCAGAAAAGCATCCAGGTCATGGAGCGGCAACTATGACTGTTAGCGAAATATATTCAGGGTCGGAAAAAATTCTTTAATAATATGGTTATTAAAATGCTTGGTATTTTGAAATATACTAAGCATTTTTTATTCCTTCAACTCTTTAATATCAAGAGCTCCATACTTGTCTAAATCTTCCACTATTTCTTTAAATACAATTTTTCTAAAATCTTCAACTTTTACCCATTTAAAGTCACTATGTTCATGAGAAATTTTCACGTCAGTATTTTGAGCTTTACATAAGTATACAATAATAACTACTTTTCCTAAAATTTTAGTATTGTGATCTGTGGCATATAAAATTCTTTTTATTTCTATATCTAAATTAGTTTCTTCCTTTACTTCTCTTATTAAACATTCTTCTAGACTTTCATCAATTTCAAGTTTACCTCCGGTCATTTCCCATTTATCAGGAGCTACCTTTTGTTTTGGGTGACGTTTTAAAATAAGTATCTTGCTATTTTTCAATACCATTGCTTTCATTATTACTCTTATCATTATTTCCACTTCCTTCTTTTCTGTAGTATTATTATATTCTCAATTAGAATTCTTTACAAATATAGAATTCTAGTTTTTTATATGATATAATTTTAAAAATATACAAAAAGTATTTTAAATATAAATTTAGGAGGTATTAATTTAATGAAATATAGTATTGATGAAAGTGTTTTTGATTTAAATCCTGATATTAAGTTTGGAATTTTAATAGGCAAAGATATGAAAATTTCAAAAACTACAAAAGAAGATAAGGAAAGATTAGAAAAAGCTGAAAAAACATTGAGAGAAAATGTTGATAAAAAGCAAATTAGAGAATTAAGAAATGTTTCTCTCTACAGAAATGTTATGAAGGAAGCAGGAATTAATCCTAATAAATACCCTGCGTCAATAGAAGCAATGTTCAAAAGAATTATTAAAGGTGGCAATTTACCCAATATAAACAGTCTAGTTGATTTATGTAATGCTGTTTCTATAGAAAATACATTATCTCTAGGCGGTCATGATCTTGGTGACATTGATGATGATTTAGAGGTAAGATTTAGTAAAGAAGGAGATAAGTTTTTGCCCTTTGGCTCTAATGAATTTGAAAAAGTTGATGGAAAGGAACTGGTTTTTACAAGTGGAAATAAGGTTCAGACTAGAAAATGGGTCTGGAGACAAAGTGAATTAGGCAAAGTAACTCTTGATAGCAGTAATATTTTCTTTCAACTTGTAGGCTTTGGAAATGATTCTTCTCTTGAAAATGCTATGAACAATATTGAATGTTTAATTGAGGATAGATTTGGTGGATCCTACCAAAGGTATTTAGTTGATATTAATAATCCTAGTATATCCTTTGAAAAATAAATGAACTATATTTTCAAAAAAAATAAAAACTGCACTAGAATAGGTGCTTTTGCCTATTAAGTGCAGTTTTAAGTTTTCTATTTAATTATAATCATAAAATCCTTTACCAGTTTTTCGTCCTAATAGATTACCCCTTACCATTTTTCTTAAAAGTGGATGTGCTCTGTATTTTGAATCACCAAATTCATCATATAAAACATCCATTATAGCTAAGCATACATCATTTCCTATTAAATCAGCTAATGCTAATGGACCTATTGGATGATTTGCTCCAAGTTTCATAGCTTCATCTATATCCTCTGCTTTAGCTACTCCGTCAGCTAAAATTCCTACTGCTTCATTTATCATCGGTATCAATATTCTATTTACTACAAATCCAGGTGCCTCTTCAACTTCTACAGGTGTCTTACCTAATTCTTTAGAAATTTCAATTATTATATTTTTAGTTTCTTCAGAAGTAGCTATTCCTTTTATTACTTCTACCAACTTCATTACCGGCACTGGATTGAAAAAATGCATTCCTATAACTTTTTCAGGTCTCATTGTTGCACTTGCTATTTCTGTAATTGATAGTGATGATGTATTAGAAGCAAGTATTGTTTCAGCTTTGCAAATTTCATCTAACTCCGAAAATATTTTCCTCTTTATATCCATATTCTCTACTGCAGCTTCAATTACTAAATCTACATCTTCAGCATATTTAATATCTGTTGTTCCTGAAATTCTTTCTAGGATTTCTGTTTTTTGTTCT
>Ga0102941_1000199_pt1 | contig 26549 bp, 23 predicted proteins | sample SalPonR2_C_D2_MG_FD_79281 | JGI IMG/M metagenome (GOLD analysis project Ga0102941, IMG submission 79281) | Salt pond soil microbial communities from South San Francisco under conditions of wetland restoration - Salt Pond MetaG R2_C_D2_MG | ecosystem: Environmental > Aquatic > Marine > Intertidal... | reverse complement strand
GGCCAACGCGATGGAGACGCGCGGATCGGGCACGCTGGTGGGCATCAGTTCGGTCGCGGGCGATCGCGGACGCGCGTCGAACTATATTTACGGCTCGGCCAAGGCGGGGTTCACGACCTATTTGTCAGGTCTCAGGAACCGGCTGGCCAGCAAGGGGGTGCATGTCGTCACTGTCCTGCCGGGATTCGTGGCGACCCAGATGACCGAAGGCATGGACCTGCCCGCGCGGCTGACCGCCTCGCCCGAAGAGGTCGCTGACGCCATCCTCGCCGCAGTCCAACGCGAACAGGAGGTCATCTACGTGCGCCGGATCTGGCGCTTGATCATGTTCGTGATCCGTTCAATTCCCGAGGTCATCTTCAAGAAAACGTCGATCTGACAGGGCGATGACCACAGCCCGATCACGCTGGATTCCGCGCAACTGCCCGATTTTTGAGCGGAATTCCGCCATGTATTCCACCCAGGTGAAAAACGCGGTTGGGCGTTGTTGAGATATCAACCGAAGCCAAGTATCCCTCTCCGCCATGAGAGGGACATTCATCGCGCGAACTCACGCGCGGCTATCGGGCAGCGTTTCACGCTTCGTCGAAACACCAACCGCCGTTGTGGCGGCTTTGGTGCTTTCCACATCAGTGACCGCAATTTCCGGGTTTGCCGTGGCGTCGAAGGTTTGGCCGCATTTCTGGCGGCCTGAGGTCACTGCCGATCTGGCGGCGGTCGAAACCCGTATGCGCCCGCTCGAGCGTCCTGCCGCACGGGTCCGCCCGCTGTCCATTCCCTCCGACACGGCCACGGTCGCGCTCGGGTTCACCGACCCCGAGGTCGTATTGAGCCTGCCGGGCCGCCTGGCGCCGGCCGATGAACCTGCACCTGCCCCCCGGCTTTCCGATCCCGTCCGCGTGGTCGAAGGCCGGCCGACGGTGGTGCCGCCCCTGCGCCCGCAGCCCGACGCGGGGCTGGTGCGGGTCGCCCGCAACATCACCCCGGCCCGCGCCATGGGCCTGCCCGGCCCCTCAGCGCGGCCTGACACCGGTGTGGCGGAAACCCCGGCCGGTCTGGCCGTTGCCGCCCAGCGCCCGAGCCTGCGCCCGTCGTTGCGCCCGGCCACGCTGTCGACGCGCACCCCTGATGTGGCCAGCGTCGAGGAGACGGCCGTCGTGATGGCCGCAGCCGCCAGCGCGACCGAGGAGGTGTCCAGCGGCCCAAGTCTCGTTCGCCCACGCGCCGGGACAAACCCCTGTGCGCGCCAGTTGACCCGCGACATTCCGCGCCGCCCCGGCAACGCCGCAAGCGGATCCGCCGTGATGGCCGCGATCGGAAATGGCAGCGGATCGGACCGCGACAACCGCCTCGTGCAAGAAGCGCTGCGCGGCAATATTCCAAGCCATCTTCGCGATCTGCAACCCGTGACCTTCGACGGCGTGGCGGCCGGGCGTCAGACCCAGATCACCGTCTGCGTCACGCCGGATTATCTGGCGATCGGGTCGGACAGCGACAGTGTCCGCGTGCCACTGGGGCTGCCCGCGGCCCTGCGCGTAGCGGATGCATTCGAAATGATGCTGCCCACCACAACGATCGTCGACGCAATCTATCGCCAGGCAGATGTCCGGGTGTCGCCGTCGCCGATGACACCCGGTGCGCAGATGTCGTCGACCGAATACTTCGTGCGGCATGATGCAACGGTGGATCAGCAATTCGCCGGTGCCGGCGCCCGCGACGGCCTGCTGGTCGCCGGGCACAAGAAGGACGTGGTCATCGCCAACCGGCTGTCGCGCGCACCCGGTCGCGTGGCGATCTATGGATGGCACCGCAGCAATGGCAGCCCGATCCAGCCGCTGTCGACAGTGCATGGCGAATACTACGCCGATTACAGCCACGGCATCCGCCTTGTGGCGCGCACTGCCTATGTCAACGGTCGGGCGGTGGACCTGCGCGCGCTGCTGACCGATGGCACCTACGCCGAAATGCTCAACAGCGACGGGCCCTTGACCAGCGCCACCATCAGGCTGGCAGCCCTGCAGTAACAGCGCCGGTCGACTTCCTTGCAAGGAAGTCGCCAGTCTTTTGCAAAAGACTGGGCCGTCACGTGCCAAACCTGGGCCCGCGTCGTGGAAATTCCTTGCAAGGAATTTCCCAGTCTTTTGCAAAAGACTGGGGCAGCGCGCTCAGCGCACGTCGCGGAAGCAGCGGAACCCGAGGTGGTAGTTGCGGTGACTGGCTGCCGACATCACCTGCGAGCCATGCCAGAACGGCGCCCGCCAGCGTGCCCAGTGTTCATGGGCACGGATCGTATCCCAAATAAACCATGAGCCCTTCATCTCGGTCACACCCAAGGTGGTCGATCCGCGGCTGGCCATCTGGTCTTCGCTGAGCGGCAGGTTCATGTGCTCGGCCGCATTGCCGTCGATGTCAAAGACCCCAAGCGGTGACTGGCACTGCGGAAAAGACCCGGATGGATACGTGTTCGATCCGCAGCCCGTGAACGAACCGCCATTGCACGACGCGTTCTTGAAACTGCCCGTCGCGCAAACGCCCGACCGCCAGCTCCCGATGGAATACTGGTTCGACGTCGATCCGTAGCGCGCGTTGTGAATGCCGCGCATGGTGTTCACCGCCGCCGAGGCCCCCATGCCGCGGATCCGGTCGAAAGGGTAATCGGGCGGCAAGAGCTGGCCGGCGGCCGCCCCTTCCCATTCATGCGCATCGCCCATGCGCTTGCCCTCAGCGGCGCACAACATCGCGGCCTCGTTTGCGCGCACCCATACCACCGGGTACGCCATCGGAATGTTCGGATATTCGAACATGTCGGCACACACGGTCGCATCCTCTGGACGTTGTGTCGCCGGATCGTAAAGCGGGACCATGAAGGGCTCGCCGCAAATGCGCTCGTATTGCCGGTTGCGATAGCTTTGCTGCACCTGGTCGACGGATCCGCCGATCCGGGCGGCCGCCTCTTCGGGGGTCAGCGGGTGACGGGTGACGGCGGGGTTGCCCTGCCCCATCCAGCCGTTGGGCGATCCGGCGAAGATCTCGCGGATGCGGCGAATCTCGGACCCCGACACACCACGAACCTGCTGCATCTGCTGGAACATCAACTCGTTGCGTTCCGCCAGACCCTGCGCATTGGCAACCGGTGCCAGACAGGCCATCGCCAGTGCGGTGATCGCGGTCTTCAAGGTCGTGCGCAACATCATCATTCCCTCCGCAGCAGGTAAAAGAAATCCCGGTTGTCCGGGGCCAGTATGAAACGCGGAACGCGTCCCGCGCTGTCGCGTGGATCGGCTTCGGCCATGCCGGACACCAGGTGACGCGTTTCGATCTCGTCCTCGCCATGGATGTAGAGCGCCATGTAGGTCAGCTCCTGGCTGTTCATGTCCAACAACATCGCATAGTCGCATTGATACGCCTGGAAGGTCCGTGCCATGCCCGACGGCGTTGCGGTCGAGAAATAGGCGTAGATCAGGAATTGCCGCCCCTCGACCGTGCGCAGGCAGGCACCCCCGCGCAGGGTCCGCAAGTCCGCCTCGGCCGATCCCGACCAATTGCCGCCCCCCCACGAGGTGACCCGCGACCCGGGCACCCCGTCTTCGATCAGGGGCACACCGTTCTGGCGGGCAAAATACAGATCGGGCAAACGCGCCTCGTCCCCCTCGGCCCAGGTGCTCATGCCAATGTCCCCATCGGAGGTCATGTAAAGCGTAGCCAGGTTCGGCCACAGCCGCGACAGCAGCACGCCGTGGGTCATGAACCCGTAGTGGTGGCCCCAATTGAAGGTTGCATAGTCGCCGAACCGCCAGGCGCCATGTTCCCGTTTGAAACCGCCCGTGAAGGTCGCCGCCACCCGGTCCGTGAACGACGGGGACAGCATGCCGTTCATGACCAGCGGATCGGGCCTGTCGAACCCGTCGGGACCAGGGCCCTGGTAATGCCGCCCCCCGCCAGAGGGGCGTGGCGACCAGGACAGATTGGGGTGATCGGTGCCCAGTTCGTAACCGATTTCGAACTGTTCCATGTCGAAGGCAACCAGATAGACATCGGCGCGACTTTCGATCCCGTCCAACCCGTTGGCGCCGGGCGTGTCGAACACGGCACGGTCGATCATGCCGGGCTGCATCACGCTGGCATAGATACCGGGCGCGTCATCCACCTCATACCAGGATCCCGCCGTCATGGCGCCGGCGTCGGTGCCGATCAGGTCAAAACCCATGAAGGGCCGCATGGCGGGCGCGCGCGACAACAGCGCCGTTCCCAACAGCCCGACGCCATCGATCTCTTCCTCGGCCTCCAGCCCTTCGGATGAGACCATGAAGGCATCCTCGAAAAACGCGCCCTTGATCAGGTTCACGATACTGTCGCCGAACAGGACATTGTCGCGCAGGAATTGCGAGACGGCCTCACGCGTGGTGCGATTACCCTGCACCCGGTTGCGCAGGTACATTGACCAGTCGCAGATGGGCGCAAAGGGCAGACCGCTGTCGCGTGCATCTTGCAATTCGCCCTGCCACGGCACGCAGGCATTCAGATCATCATCTGTTTCGACGATCAGCGCCGGTCCATCGGCATCCAGGGACACCCGGTTCGCGTCGGCATCGGCATTTTCGAGGTGGTAGAACCGCGACCGCGCACCTTCGGCAGCGACCTCCAGAACGAACCAGGAATTCACATGCGGATTCATCGAGGTCAGGGTGTAGGTCGTCCCATCCGGGTCGGTGACGGTCTGGCTGATTCGGAAGGGTTGCAGGGCCCAGATCGACCCCGGCACATCCGCCATCAATTCGGCCATCTGTTCATCGATGACAGCCTGTTCGGGCAATTCCATGCCCTGAACCGATGCGGTCAGTGACCAGGCGAGAGCGGAAAATGCCGCTATGGAGGACGTGAATGCAAATCGATACGATCGAACGGACAACAGCCGGGGCAAGGCAAACTCCCTTAAGGTAAAAACCACCACCAGCGGTCTGTGGCCGGTAGCAAACATCCGGCGGAAAGGGTGCAACAACTCGCCGAGTGACGCAACGGCGGGAAACGGGAATCCAGTGATTTGTCGCACTGTGTGAAGACAGTCACTATCTCGGGCATGTCGTGGTGGAAACAACCTCCGGCAATCAAGGGACGGTATCTTGCATCCACCGCAACTTGTTAACCAAGTCTTAATCATGTCGGTTGAAACTGGCAATTCGGGGCAAGCTGAGTGTTCAGCCGTGCCATCTGTGATTGGCGTCTCAGGTGGGACTTGAAAAGCTGCGCCCCGAAAAAGAACACCGAACGACATGGGGCGCCGTCATGAGCAACAACAGACCGGATTTGGACAAGGATACGGTGCCGCCGGGCCTTTTGGCCGCAGGCGGTGCCGCGCATTCGGCCCCCCCTGCCGACGTATCTTCGGACTACGATCCCGATGGGACACCCGCGCTGGCGTTGTTGTTGCGCGCGCAACTGGCCCTCGGGAAAACCGAAGAAGCGGCGCGCACGATGGCGAGGCTTGCCGAAAAGCCGATATCGCCCGAACGGATCGAGGCTCAGGTCGGGTATGCGCTGGCGATTGACGACCTGATGATGGCGCGCACCATTCTGGCCGACGCAGAAGCGGGTGGCGCCACTCGGAAATCGGAATCAGCGCAGATCAAGGCGCGTATCGCTATGGCGGAGAGGGATTTTCTGGCGGCGAAGGCAATTCTTGCCGCTGCCGTGGAAGCCGACCCCGACAACGGCGCGTTGCGCCGCCTCATGGCAGAAGTCATGGTCGCCAGCGGCTCGGCGGCCGACGTGCGCGCCGTTCTGGCGCATCTGGGCCAGATGCCGGTCAATCCGCCCGCCCCCAAGGCGCCGGGCGACGATCAGGACGGCGATCACCCCAACCGAGTGACCGGTTAGCGAGGTCGCCCGGACACGGCGGGTTGCAGGATGGCGGGTTTTCGCGGAACACTCGCGGTGACCGCTCCCGTTGCCGAGACCTGCCATGACATCGCCCGCCCCCGCCACGCCCTCGACCCACGACGCCGAGGAAGATGCCCGTAACGCCGATATCCTGATCTACGTGAACGGAGCATTGCTGCCGCGCGAAGACGCCAAGGTATCGGTATACGATTCCGGCTTCATGCTGGGCGACGGCATGTGGGAGGGGATGCGCCTTTACGATGGGTACTGGGCTTTTTTCGACGATCACATGGATCGCTTTTTCGACAGCTGCAAAGCCGTGAGCCTGGATGTCGGAACCGATCGCGACGGCATCCTCGAGGCACTGACCCGCACCGCCGAGGCCAATGGCATGTCCACCGACGTGCATTGCCGCATGATGTTGACGCGCGGGGTGAAATCGAAACCATTCCAGCATCCCAAGCTCAGCCGACAGGGGCCGACGCTGGTGATCATCATGGAACATTCCAAACCGGTCGACCGGCTGCAATCGGCGGGCATTCGTCTGGCCAGCGTGCCCCAGGTACGTGGCCTGCCCCATGCGCAGGACGCAAAATTCAACTCTCATTCGAAACTGAACTGCGTGATCGCCTGCCTTCAGGCCGAACAGGCGGGCGCCGATGAAGCGTTGATGCTCGACCCGCATGGGTTCGTGAACACCACCAACGCGTGCAATTTCTTTATCGTGCGCAAGGGGGCCGTTTGGACCTCGACCGGGGATTACTGCATGAACGGCGTCACGCGGCAAAAGGTGATCGATCTGTGCCGCGCCGATGGCATCCCGGTCCTTGAAAAGAACTATTCCCTGTACGAGGCCTATTCGGCAGACGAGGCATTTCTGACCGGGACCTTCGGCGCCCAGACCCCGGTGGCCGAGATCGACGGCAAGCCGGTGGGCGACGGAACACGCCCGGTCATGGCGCGGATCCAGAAGCTCTACAAGGATCTGATCGCCCAAGACATCGCCGCGCAGGTCATCGCGCGGCCCTCACGATTGGTTTGACCCCGCCCGCCGCGCGCCCCATGCTGTCTCTGGAATTACCGCAAGGAACAGGACATGCGCATTGACGGGCTGCAATATGCCAATTGGTCAGAAAAGATCTTTCGTCAGATGCGCGAGGGCGGCGTGGATGCCGTCCACGTGACCATTGCCTATCACGAGACGTTCCGCGAAACCGTTCTGCAGCTGGAGAGGTGGAACAGGTATTTCGAACAATTCCATGATCTTATCGTCCGAGGCTCAACCTCTTCCGATATCGACCTGGCCCGTGACACCGGCCGCACGGCGATCTTTTTCGGGGCGCAGAACCCGTCCCCCATCGAAGACGACATCGGGTTGGTCGAAATCCTCCACAGGCTTGGCCTGCGCTTCATGCAGTTGACCTACAACAACCAATCCCTGCTTGCGACGGGCTGTTACGAAGATGAGGATCCGGGCCTGACGCGGATGGGCAAGCAGGTCATCGCCGAGATGAACCGCGTGGGCCTGGTGGTCGACATGAGCCATTCGGCGGACAGATCGACGATCGAAGCGGCCGAGGTCTCGACCCGACCCATCGCGATCACCCATGCGAACCCCCACGCCTGGCACGCTGCACGACGCAACAAGCGCCACGAAGTTCTAAAGGCCGTGACGGATCGCGGCGGAATGCTTGGGGTGTCGCTGTATCCCCATCACCTCAGGGACGGCTCGGACTGCACGCTCGACAGCTTTTGCCAGATGATCGCGGAGGCGGCCGGGACCTATGGCGCGGATCATTTGGGCATCGGCAGTGACCTGTGTCAGGATCAACCCGACAGCGTGGTGGAATGGATGCGCGTGGGCCGCTGGACGAAACAGATCGACTATGGCGAAGGCTCGGCCGCAGCGCCGGGGTTTCCGCCCATGCCCGACTGGTTTCAGGACAATCGCGATTTCGGGCGGATCGAGGATGGCCTGCGGCGCACCGGACTGAATGCAAGCGAGGTGGCGGGCATCATGGGTGGCAACTGGTATAGGTTCTTCGCACAGAATTTCGGGCCCGCGTCATGAAACATTCCGCCCCGCAGATCCCGCGCCGCGATCCCGCGACCGTCATGCGCCTGAGCCGTTTGGGATCGCTGCACCAGTCCCGGCTCAGCTTCATGCGCATCCTGATGCGCCGCATGGCAGCGGACGGCTGGACGGTGACGCGCCCCGTGTTCGACATCGACAACACCGGTGTCGGCCGCGCGGTCTACACGGCAAACGGGCCCGATGGGGCCTATTCTCTGGTGGCCTTTGCCCATGACCTGCCCGACGCTTTGCGCAGCGACCGGGTGATCGCCGAGGCATGGGACGCGACCTTCGCCTTGTTCGATGGCGTGCCCACGACGGCGGATCTGGACCGTCTCGCGGCCAATGTCCCCCTGCAAGAGGCCGGGCGCGTCTCGGAACGTGAATTGACGCTGTCGCGCGCCAATCGGTCCGTCAGGCTTTGGGCCCATGTCGTCGGCGCATTGGCCGAGGGCCGGCAGCCTGATCCTGCCCAGATCGACGATGTCGGCTACCTTATGCGCACCACTGCCGTTTACGGATCCGGCAAGTTCGGGGCCGCCGACCGTGCCATGATCGCCGACCGCCCGGCCATGCAGGCCCCGTTTCAGGCCGAGATGCTGAGCGTCTACCTGATCCGGACATTCGTGCGGGACCTGGTCAATCACATGGCGCGTTCCAAGGGCGGCGCGCAAGCGGTGGATCTTGACCCCGACCTTGCCCGCAGGCTTGGCATCGGGAATTCCACCGGGCTTGGGATGGCGCCGTTCATCGTCAACCATCCGGTCTTGTTCAACAACTGGATCATGGCGCGCGAAGAGGCGCTGGCGCGCGTGCGGGGCGTCCAGCGCCCGACGCGGGCGCAACTCGACCGGTTTATGAACCTGCTTGCGCGCAGCGCGCGGGGGTTGGCGACATGGCGATCCGCGCATCCGATCCAGGTCGAGAAACTGGCCGCCCTGCGCGGGGATCTCGACCGGCTGACCGCCCGTCTTGGGGCGGCGGCCCTGGACTGCGATTACCCATGGGATGCCCTGGTCCGTTGGAGCGAAACGGAATTGAGCCAGGAAGGGCAAGAGATGCTCGTATCGCTGGTTTTGGAGCCCCATGGCGATCTGGTTGATGGGCTGGCCGATTGCATGGCAGATCCGATATCGGACCACCTTGCCATCGACGGATCCGCGACGGTGGCCGACACACTGTCGGAGGCGCGCAACCTGTTCGGATGGGCCGAGACGATCGACTGGTCCGATCCGTCCGCGACCGCGCGCGCATGGTACGTCTCAGAGGAAAAACTGGAACCGCGACTGGGCGAGCGGTTCGAAGAACCGATTGCGGATTACGAGCAGCCACTGGCCCCCGCCCGCGACGGCGTGGCCCTGATCCGCTGCCTGGAGGCCTGGCCGGGCGATACATCCGTGGCCGACCTGCTGCTGGCCCATCCCGAACACCGCGCCAGCCTGCGCCGCGTCCAATTGGCCCGGTTCGCGCCCTATGGCGAGATCCGCGACAATACCCTGGCCGCCGATATGCGCCCGATCGACATGCTGCGCGCCAAGCTGTCGTTTTTCGGGGCCACGCAATTCGATCCACGCTCGGACAGGTGGGTGCGGATCTGCATGTATGCCGGAGCCCCCTACCCTGAGGATCTGACAGACATGAGCGCGGACGACTGGGTGTATCCGGCTTGAACCTGTCCCTGAACGAAACCCGCGCGATGGCGCGCAAGGCCACGCGGGGGGCGGGCTATGGCTGGGGTCTGGCCGACGAGGCCGGGCGCGCGGTCGAGGGTTTGTGCGCCATGGGGCTGGACGGATGCGAGGCGCTGGCCGATCTGCTGACCGATGCCGGCGCGCACAGGTCTGCGCCCGTCATCGACGGCACTGTTTGGCGGGCTGAGGACGGGCCGCTTTGCCCCTTGCAGACAGGCCTTGCGCTGCTGGACAGATGCGCGGCCCTTGATCTGGCCGCCACCCCGATCGCGCTGCAACGGGTTGCCTGCCCGCTGCTGATCGTGCCTTTCGTCGCGGACATGTCGCGCCTTCTGAAAGTCGCCGTTCGCATCGATGCGGGGGGCGGACACATCACGATCCTTGGTCCCGGGGCGGCAACGCTTTCGGATCTTCCGCAGGTCCCGTCCGATCTTTGCATCGCCCTGTCCACTCGCGCCGCATCACCCCGAAAGTTGGCCAGCCGCGCCCATCCCGATCCGGCTGCCTGGGCGGTTCTGAACGCGCTGGCGCACCGCACCTATGCCCCCGCGACCGAGGCCTCGCGCCAGGCCGGCGCGGGCGCGGGATTGACCGACAACGACTGAAGGAGTGCCGACATGGCAGACACGACGCGCCTGAGCCTTGAGCAGATCGAAGACCTCGCCTTTCGGGCACTTGTAAGCGCCGGCACGGCCGAGGCCAATGCCCGCCCACTGGCCGCAGCCACTGCCGCGACCGAGGCCGACGGGGTGGCCAGCCACGGTCTGGCCTATATCCCGATCTACGCCGAACACGTGCAATGCGGAAAGGTCGACGGTCACGCTACACCGCTGCTGGACCACACCCGCCCGGGCGTATTGCAGGTGGACGCGGCGACCGGCTTTGCCCATGCCGCGATCGACATGGGGTTCGCACGGCTGATCCCGCTCGCACGCGAACAGGGCATTGCCGCCCTGCTGATCCGCAACAGCTATAACTGCGGGGTTCTGGGCATTCACACCGCCAGGCTGGCAGAGGCCGGCCTCGTCGGCTTGGGCTTCACCAACGCGCCCGCGTCCATTGCGCCGTCGGGCGGGGCGAAACCGGTGGTGGGCACCAACCCGTTTTCGCTGGCGACACCGGGGGCGGACGGATTGCTGATCGACCAATCCGCCTCGACCATCGCGAAATCCGAGGTGATGAAACACGCCCGCGAGGACAAACCCATTCCCCAAGGGTGGGCGCTGGATCCCAACGGGAACCCGACGACGGACGCCAAGATCGGGCTGACCGGTTCGATGGCGCCCTCGGGCGGCTACAAGGGCGTGGGCATTGCCCTGTTGACAGAGGTCATGGCAGCGGCCTTGGCGGGCGCGGTTCTGGGCAAGGATGCGTCGCCCTTTTCCGGCACGGCCGGTGGCCCCCCCAGAACGGGCCAATGTTTCATCGCGATTGATCCAGATGCCGGCACCGGCGGATTTGCCGACCGCATGACCGCATTGCTCGAGGCGATCCGGGAGCAAGACGGCGCACGCCTGCCCGGTGACGGACGACGGGCCAAGCGCGCCCGCGCCCTGACCGAGGGGGTCGACGTGTCAAACGCCACGTTGGCGCGGATCGAGGCGATTTTCACCTGACCTCGACGGGCCCGCCGCAGCGCGCCCGAGCGCGTCGTCACGACATCACGCGGCCTTGGGTGCGCGTTTGGTCAGGCCCAGTTTCGCGCGCACCTCTTGGGGGCCGATGACCCGCGCGCCCATGCCCTCCACCACGCCGACGGCGCGTTCGACCAGTTGCGCATTGGTCGCCAGCACGCCCTTTTCCAGCCAAAGGTTATCCTCAAGGCCCACACGCACGTTGCCCCCCGCCAGAACCGCAGCCGCTGCATAGGCCATCTGGTTGCGCCCCAGGGCAAAGGCAGAAAACGTCCAGTCCTCGGGCACGTTGTTGACCATCGCCATGAAGGTGTTCAGGTCATCGGGCGCGCCCCATGGTACGCCCATGCACAGCTGCACCAGCGCGGGCGCGTCCAGCACGCCTTCCTTCACCAGTTCCTTGGCGAACCACAGATGCCCGGTGTCAAACGCCTCGATCTCGGGCTTCACGCCCAGATGGGTCATCATCCGCCCCATCGCACGCAGCATGCCGGGCGTGTTGGTCATCACGTAGTCGGCCTCGGCGAAATTCATGGTGCCGCAATCCAGCGTGCAGATCTCGGGCAGGCATTGCGCAACGTGTTCCACCCGCCCGGCCGCGCCGATCATATCGGTGCCCGCCTCGTTCAGCGGCAGCGGCGCCTCGGTCGGGCCGAACATCATGTCACCACCCATGCCGGCGGTCAGGTTCAGCACCACGTCGACATCAGCGTCGCGGATGCGGTCCGTCACCTCGCGATACAGATCCAGACGCCGCGACGGCGCCCCGGTTTCGGGGTCGCGCACATGGCAATGGACAATCGCGGCCCCCGCCTTGGCGGCATCAATGGCGCTGCTGGCGATCTGTTCGGGCGAGCGCGGAACATGGGGGCTGCGATCCTGGGTAGAGCCCGATCCGGTTACGGCGCAGGTGATGAAGACCTCTTTGTTCATCGACAAAGGCATGGCTTATTTCCCTTTCCAGACGGGGTCGCGTTTTTCGGCAAAGGCGCGTGCGCCTTCCAGTTGGTCCTCGGACCGGTACAGCCGTTCGACCGTTTCAAATTGCGATTTGGTGATGCGGTTGAGCGCATCTTGGAATTTCATCCCCTCGGCCTCGCGCACGACCTCCTTGATCGCGGCGAACACGAGGGGGGGACCGGCGGCCAGGTCATCGGCCAGCTTGCGCGCCTCGGCCATCAGGTCGCCCGCAGGCAAGACGCGGTTGACCAGCCCCCAGCGCGCGGCCTCCTGGGCATCGACCCAACGCCCGGTCAGCAACATCTCCATCGCGATGTGGTAGGGGATGCGCTTGGGCAGTTTGATCGAGGCCGCATCGGCCACGGTGCCCGACCGGATTTCCGGAAGCGCAAAGCTGGCATGCTCCGCCGCAAGCAAGATGTCCGCGCTCAGCGCCAGTTCCAGCCCGCCACCGCAGCAGATGCCATTTATCGCGCAGATAATCGGCTTGTTCAGCCCGCGCAGTTCCTGCAACCCGCCAAAGCCGCCAACCCCGTAATCGCCATCGACCGCATCGCCATCGGCGGCGGCCTTGAGATCCCAGCCGGGGCAAAAGAATTTCTCGCCCGCGCCGGTCAGGATCGCCACGCGCAAGTCAGGATCGTCGCGGAACCGGGTAAAGACATCGCCCATGATCCGGCTGGTCGTCAGGTCGATCGCATTGGCCTTGGGCCGGTCAAGCGTCACCTCCAAGACATGTCCGCGGATCTCGGTCTTGATGGGTGTGTCGGTCAATCTCTCTCTCCCAGTTGGATCAGGGCATCTGCGGCCACGGCACGATCGGGCAGGCACAAAAGCGGGTTCACTTCGACCTCCAGCACCTGGTCGCGATAGGCTCCGACATAATCCTGCACCGCAAGGATGGCCGCGACAATGGCGCGCCTGTCCGCGGCCGGCTTGCCGCGATAGCCGGCCAGCAGCGGCGCGATGCGCAAGCGGGCAAGCGCCGCGTCGATATCGCCTGCGGTCACGGGCAGCAACAGATGGGTCGCATCGTGCCAGATTTCGGTCAATTGCCCACCGGCACCAAGGGTGAGCATCAGGCCATGAGCCGGGTCGCGAGTGACGCCGATCAACAGTTCAGCAACAACATTTTCGATCATCTCTTCAACAAGATAGGCGCCGACATTCATGCGCTGCGCCACCATCTGGACCGCTTCGGGCGTCTTCAGGCCAAGCACCACCAGCCCGGCCTCGGTCTTGTGCGCCACACCTGACCCTTTCAGCGCCACCGGGTCACCCATCCGGGCGGCTGCTGCGGCGGCATCCTCGGGGGTCAGCGCGGCCTCGCTACGCGGTATCGGCAGACCATGGGCCGCAAGGGCGGCCTTGGCCTCGGCCTCGGACAGGGTCCGGCCCGGAGCGGGCACGGGCCCGTGCCAGATCGGCGCGGGGCGACCCATCGCAGGCGTGGCGGCGGCGGCAATGGCATCCAGCGCGGTCTCGATCCCCGACAGCGGCAACAGCCCGCGCGCAAGGCAGGCAAGGGCACAGGCTTCCGGCAGGTTCTCGGGCAGGCTGGCCAGCACCGCGCCCCGTGTGCCGGTTTGCTGCACGGCGGCCGCAAAAGCATCCAGCGCCAGATCCCAGGCCGCCCCATCGCCGCGATCGGCGCGGGGCCAGTCCAGAACCAGCAACCCCATCTCGATCGGGCCATCCAGCAGCGCGGCGAAACATGCCGTCATGGCAGGCACATCCGCCCAGATATAAGTGTGGTAATCCAATGGGTTGGCCAGCGCCACCTTGGGCCCCAGCGCCGCGCGCAAGGCGCTGGCCTGGGTTTGGGTCAGGGCCGGAAACTGCACCCCGCGTGGCGCGGCGGTATCGGCCATCAGGCTCGCCTCACCCCCTGAACAGGATGCGGCGGCAATACGCGGCGCGATCAGGCCACCGCCCTGATGAAAGATCTTGAGCGTTTCCAGCAAGGTCGAAAGCGATGTCACCTCGGCCACGCCAAGGCGCGCGAACAGCGCCGATGCGCTGGCCGCACTGCCCGCAAGCGAGGCGGTGTGCGACAGCGTCGCCAACTGCGCGGCCTCTGACACCCCGGCCTTGAGCGCCACGATCCGTTTTCCCTGTGCCTGCGCCACGGTGGCCAAAACCTCGAACGCCGCCAGATCGCCAATCCCCTCGATGTAAAGTCCAAGGGCGGTGACGCGCGGATCGGCCAAGAGCGTTGCGCCGATCTCGGCCAGGCCCGTCTGCGCCTGGTTTCCGACGGTCACCACGAACGCAACCGGCAGACCCCGGGTCTGCATCGTGAGATTGATCGCGATATTCGACGACTGGCTGAGGATCGCCACCCCCCTGTCGCACCGCACGGCGCCATGCACATCAGGCCAAAGAACGACCCCGTCGACAAGGTTCAGCAGGCCATAACAATTGGGGCCCAAAAACGGCATGTCCCCCGCTGCCGCCAGCAAGGCATCTTGCAAGGCGGTGCCATTGCCAGTTTCGGCCTCGGCCTCGCGAAAACCCGAGGCAAAGCAGATCGCACCCCCCGCCCCGATGTCGCGCAAGCGGCGGACCATGTCGACGGTGGCCTCGCGGTTGATGGCGACGAAACTGGCGTCGGGCACACCCGGCAGATGATCCGGCGTCGGATAGGCCACCTCGCCGCCAACCTCGGCGCGGGTCGGGTGGATCGGCCAGATCGGTCCATCGAACCCCATTCTGCGCGCCTCGCGAATGACCGAAGCGCCCCATGCACCGCCCCCGATCACCGCCAGAGACCGCGGCTTGAGCAGCCGGTCCAGTCGCGCCATGTCAGGCGCCCAGCGGGCGAAAGATCTCGCGCCCGATGATATGCCGCTGAATTTCCGAGGTGCCATCCCAGATCCGTTCCACCCGCGCATCACGCCAGAACCGTTCGATCGGGAAATCCTGCATCAGGCCCATGCCGCCAAAGATCTGCAGCGTCGTGTCGGTGACGCGGGCCAGCATCTCGGTTGCGTAGACCTTGGCGCTGGCGATCTCGCGGTTGGCGGGCAACCCCTGGTCCAGCCGCCACGCACCTGCCAGCGTCAGCCAGTCGGCGGCGTCGATTTCGGTGATCATGTCGGCGACCTGGAAACTGACGCCCTGGAACTTGGCGATGTGTTGTCCGAACTGCTTGCGCGTGGCGGCATGGTCCACGGCAAAATCGAAACAGCGTCGCGCGCGGCCGACTGCAAAGGCCGCGACCGTCAGGCGCGTGGCGTAAAGCCATGTATTCATCACCTCGAACCCGCCATCGACCTCGCCCAGAATCTGGGCATCAGGCAGGCGGCAATTGTCGAATTCCAGAATGCAGTTCGCATAGCCCCTGTGGCTGACCGATGCGTAGCCTTCGCGCACGGTAAACCCCGGTGTGCCCCGGTCGACCAGGAAGCAGGTGATGCGTTTTTTCGGGCCGCGTGGCGTGTCGTCGACACCCGTGGCCGCGAAAACGATGAAGAAATCCGCGTGATCCGCGCCCGAGATGAAGTGTTTGGTGCCATTGACGACCCAATCGCCACCATCGCGCACCGCACTGCATTTCATGCCGCGAACGTCCGAGCCTGCATCGGGTTCGGTCATGGCCAGCGCATCCATCCGTTCGCCGCGCACGGCCGGCAACAGGTAGCGGTCGCGCTGGTCGCCCTCGCAGGCCATGAGGATGTTCTGCGGGCGGCCAAAGAAATGGGTCAGCGCCATGGACCCCCGTCCGAGTTCCCGTTCCACAAGGGTGAATTCCAGGTGGTTCAGGCCTGCACCGCCCACATCTTCGGGGAAATTGCAGGCATAAAACCCAAGGTCGATGACCTTTTGCTTGATCTGTTTCGCCAGATCCGGCGGCACGGCGCCGCTGCGTTCGACCAGATCTTCGTGGGGGTAGATCTCGGCCTCCACGAACCGGCGGACGGTCGATACGATCATTTCCTGTTCTTCTGTCAGGCCGAATTGCATGGCACCCTCCCCCGATCGCTGCTGGCTTGCCCTACGCACCTGATTACAGCTATGGCAGATCTGCAATCATGCTCAAAAAGTCAGAAACCATGCAGAATACGACACGGCCGCAAAGCTTTTGCATTCTGTTGTTCCCGCAGTTTTCGAACCATTGTCTCGCCAACACGGTGGAGCCGTTGCGCGCCGCCAACATGTTGTATGGCGCGGCTCTGTACCGCTGGCGGTATCTGGCGCTGGACGCCGCGCCGGTTGTGTCGTCCAGCGGCCTGCCGGTGCAGCCCGAGGCGCTGTTGCGCGACGATCCGGGCGGGGACGCGTTGCTGGTCATGCCAAGCTACGGGGTGCGGGGTCTGGGCACGCCCGCCTGCTTGTCGGCGCTGCGTGCTGCACGGCGGCGGTTTCGACAGATGATCGGGCTGGATACCGGCAGTTGGCTGCTGGCGGCGGCCGGTCTGCTGGACGGGCGGCGGGCCACGATCCATTGGGATGAGTTGATCAATCTGGCCGAGGCCTATCCGCAGATCGACGTGGTCGACGACCGATTTGTCCTGGCCTCCGACCTGGCCAGTTGCGGCGGGGTAGGCACGGCGCTGGACCTGATGCTGGAAATCATCGGGCGCGATCACGGACCGCTGTTGAAAATGGATGTGGCCGCCCTGTTCATGCAAGGCGATCCCCCCAAGCGCCCGATGCCCGACCGCACAGCCGAAAGGCCGGTTCTGGCGGCGCTTGCGTTGATGCGGCGGCATGTCGAGGCGCCATTGCCCCTGCCCGACATCGCCGCGCGGCTTGGCCTGGGCTTGCGCCGGATGGAACGCGCGTTTCAGGCCGAGATGGGCCGCACCCCCCGTGCCGCATATCGCTGGGTGCGCCTGACCGAAGCCAAACGTCTGACGCGCGGCACAACGCTTGGCATGGCCGAGATCGCGGCGCGCTGCGGCTACCAGGACGCCAGCGCCATGACCCGCGCGTTCCGCGCCGAATTCGGGGCCACCCCCCGCGACATGCGCAACGCAGACGCCCCACCACGCTGACCGTTGCAAATGCATCGAGTTTTGAGGTAGAGTCGCGTCAGGATGGGTCGGGCAACCGATCTTCCCCCGCGGGCCGGGATCGCGATCGTTGTGTGGAGGGCACGTTGAACCACGCAACCGATAACGGAGGCGCGCACGATGGGTCCTTTTCCCCATGATGCACCGAAAGCAAGAATTGATGCCCTGAACGTTGCCGGCACGGACGGGTTCGAATTCGTGGAATTCGCACACCCCGACCCGGCGCAACTGGAACACCTGTTTGCCGCGATGGGCTATGTCGAGGTCGCGCGCCACAAGAGCCGCGATATCTCGGTCTACCGGCAGGGCGACATCAACTATATCGTCAACCGGGAACCGGGCACCCACGCGGCCCGCTTCGTCGAGGCGCATGGGCCTTGCGCCCCTGCCATGGCGTGGCGTGTGGTGGATGCCAAACATGCGCTGCAATGCGCGCTCGATTTCGGGGCCGAGGAATATACCGGCGACGACAAGACGCTGGATGTGCCCGCCGTCATCGGCATCGGCGGCTCGCTTTTGTATTTCATCGACACCTATGGCGAAGCCGGTTCGCCCTACACGGCCGAATTCGACTGGATCGGTGCGGTCGACCCCAAACCGGTTGGTGCGGGATTCTATTACCTAGACCACCTGACCCACAACGTTCAGCGCGGCAACATGAGCACCTGGTACGATTTCTATGCCAAGGCCTTCAATTTCCGCGAAATCCGCTTCTTCGACATCAAGGGCAAGCAAACCGGCCTGTTTTCCCGCGCGCTGACCTCGCCTTGCGGCAAGATCCGCATCCCGATCAACGAAAGCGCCGATGCCAACAGCCAGATCGAGGAATACCTGCACCAATACAAGGGCGAAGGCATCCAGCATATCGCGGTGGCGACGAACGACATCTACGGATCCGTCGATCAGATCGCGGCCAACGGGATCACGTTCATGCCACCGCCCCCCGCCACCTACTACGCCATGAGCCACCGGCGCGTGCAGGGCCATACCGAACCGCTGGACCGGATGAGGCAGCACGGCATCCTGATCGACGGCGAAGGCGTGGTCGATGGCGGGACAACCCGTATCTTGCTGCAGATCTTCTCGAAAACGGTGATCGGCCCGATCTTTTTCGAATTCATCCAGCGCAAGGGTGATGACGGGTTCGGCGAAGGGAACTTCAAGGCCCTGTTTGAATCGATCGAGGAAGACCAGGTTCAACGCGGCGTTCTGCAAGGGAACGGATAGGGCCGGCCTGATCCGTCGCCGCCTTTCGCAAAAGATCCAGAAACCTGCTTTGGGTTTCGGTCGGCGACCATGTCTTGCGAAGGGTCAGGCCAATCGGGCGACCGGTGTCGTTCAGGGCCACCGGCAAGGGACAAAGGATACCAAGCCGCACGTCCTCGCGCATCTGTTGGTGCGAGATCATTGTCAGCCGGTCACTGCCGTTCAGCACCCCCCGGATCAGGACCATGGAACTGGTCTCGATCAGGGCGGAATGGGTGCCCAGGCGCGCCTGATCGATGAATTCGTCGAAAAAGGATCGGGTGGGCGTGCCGGGCCGGGGCACGACCCAGGGGTATTCCGCGAGGTCCCGGACGCTGACACCGGGGCGGCGTGCCAACGGATGATGAGGGCCGCAATACACACCCAGATAATCCTGGAAGAGATGTTCTTGCACCACGTCGTCGGCAGGCAGCGGATCGCGCAAGGCACCGATCATCAGGTCGATCTCACCCTCGCGCAAGGCCTGCAGCAAATCGGCATACGGCCCGTCGACCACCTTGATGGCGACATCGGGCTGAATGCCGGTCAATTGCGTGATGGCAGCGGGCAACAGGTTGGTCCGCGCCAGGGGAAGGCTGCCGATGACGATGGTGGCCGTGCCCGAGCCCACGCTTTGCGCGGCCTCTTCCAGCCCCTGGTTAAGCTCCGCAAAGGCCAGTTTGGACGCCCGGTTCAGGGCGCGCGCCGCAGGGGTCACGGTGATGCCGGCCATGGATTTCTCGTAAAGACGCAGACCCGACACCTGCTCCAGATCGCGCGCGACGCGGTAGAGCGTGGGTTGCGCCACCCCCACCGCCCGCGCCGCGACCGAGAAATTGCCATGGGCCACCACCGCGATCAGCGCGCGCAGTTGCGTCGAGGTGATCGCCAGATCGAACCGGGCATCCTTGCCGGACCGGTCTTTCTGCGCGGCTGCCAGACAACCCGATCTGAGCAGGGACAGCGCCCGGTGTGTGCGACGGGCGAAAACCGCGCCCCCCACGGTCGGCACCATCCCGGACCGGCCACGGTCGAACAGCGTGACACCCACGACCCGTTCCAGCTTGGCTATGGCCTGGGTGATGGCCGGTTGCGACAGATGCGCGACATCGGCCGCCGCCGTGATGCTGCCATGGTCATGAACCGCCTGAAAGGCGCGCAGGTGGCGGAGGTTGATCCTGTCGGCGGACATTTAGAACCTATAGGTTTTTTGAATAATGCGGACCACCCTTTGAAATGGCAAGTCCGATCCCCAGCGCGCATGCTCTGCCCACATAACATTGGCCTGGGAGGAGCTTATGTCTGCAAGCAAAACTGCGCTGGTCATCTCGGCGCACGCGGCTGATTTCGTCTGGCGCTGCGGTGGCGCGATCGCTCTTCATCAAAAGCTGGGATACGAGGTTACGGTCGCGTGCCTGTCCTACGGAGAGCGCGGCGAAAGTGCGCGTCTGTGGAAAGAGGGCAAGACCCTCGACGAGGTCAAGTCGATCCGCCGGGGCGAGGCAGAAAACGCCGCCAAGGCGCTGGATGTGCATGACATTCAATTCTTCGACCTGGGGGATTACCCACTGGTGGTCGACCATGACGCAAAGATGAGATTGGTCGATCTGCTGCGTGCGGTGCAGCCGCAATTCATGCTCTGCCATTCCCAGTATGACCCCTACAACACCGATCACATGTACGCCACCAAGGTCGCCATGGAGGTGCGGATGATCGCGCAGGCCTGGGGGCACAACCCCGGCGAAAAGGTCCTGGGCGCGCCGCAATTGTACCTGTTCGAGCCGCACCAGACCGAACAGATGGGATGGAAGCCCGATACCTTCCTCGACATCACCGAAGTCTGGGATCAAAAGCGCGCTGCCATCGAATGCATGGAAGGCCAGCATCACCTTTGGGATTTCTACACCAACGTGGCCGAAAACCGGGGCAACCATTTCCGCCGCAACTCGGGCGGTCAGGCCGGCGGACGGCCCGCGAAATACGCCGAAGGGTTTCAGTCGGTCTATCCGCGTACGGTGGATGAACTGTGATGTCGGTGGTGGTTCAGAACATCGACCGGGCGGACCCGCAGATCATCGACGCGCTGGCGGCATGCGGCGTGGCGACCGTGCACGAGGCGCAGGGGCGCACGGGGTTGCTGGCCTCCTACATGCGCCCGATCTATCGCGGTGCGTCGATCGGCGGGTCGGCCGTGACGATTCTCGCGCCGCCTGCGGACAACTGGATGGTCCATGTGGCGATTGAACAGATCCAGCCCGGCGACGTGCTGGTTCTGGCCACGACATCCCCTTCGGATGCGGGGTATTTCGGCGATCTGCTGGCGACGTCCGCGATGGCGCGGGGGTGCCGTGGGCTGGTCATCGATGCCGGTGTGCGGGACGTTAAGGACCTTGAACGGATGGGCTTTCCCGTCTGGTCCAGGGCCATCTGCGCACAAGGCACGATCAAGGAGACATTGGGGTCGGTCAACATACCCGTCGTCTGCGCGGGGGCGTCCGTCGATCCGGGCGATGTGGTCCTGGCCGATGATGACGGGATCTGCATCGTCAAACGCCAGGACGCGGCCAGGGTTCTGGAACTCGCGCAGGACCGCCTTGACAACGAAGAGGCCAAACGCCGGCGGCTGGCCGGCGGCGAATTGGGCCTCGACATGTACAAGATGCGCGAACGCCTGGCCGAAAAGGGTTTGCGTTATGTGTAAAATCAATACCATGGCGCAGGCATTGTTCCGCGACCCATCCCTTGCAGGGGCGTCACGGCGCCATGTCTGACGGGGTGCGCTGCATGTGGATGCGGGGGGGCACGTCCAAGGGCGGGTATTTCCTGGCCGAGGATCTGCCGCGTGATCGCGACGCGTTCCTGATGCGTATCATGGGCAGCCCGGATGCCCGCCAGATCGACGGCATGGGCGGGGCCGATCCGCTGACCTCCAAGGTGGCGGTGGTGCGCAAATCGGACCGCGCGGGCGTCGACGTGGATTACCTGTTCTTGCAGGTCGCCGTGGATCAGGCATTGGTGTCGGACGGTCAGAATTGCGGAAATATCCTTGCCGGTGTGGGGCCCTTTGCCATCGAACGCGGGTTGGTGGCTGCGCGCGACGAGCTGACGCGCGTCGCGATCCACATGGAAAACACCGGCCAGACCGCGATTGCCACGATCCAGACGCCTGGCGGCGTTCCCGTCTATGGCGGCGATGCGGCCATCGACGGCGTGCCGGGAACCGCCGCGCCTATCCCGCTGGAATTCGTCGGCACGGCGGGGTCGACCTGCGGTGCGCTGCTGCCAACCGGGAACGCGGTCGATGTGGTCGACGGCGTCGAGGTCACGATGATCGACAACGGTATGCCCGTGGTGGTCCTGCGCGCGTCCGACATGGGCATAACCGGGCAGGAACCGCGCGCGGATCTTGACGCGAACACCGACCTGAAAGCCCGGCTCGAGGCGATCCGCCTGGCCTGCGGACCACTGATGAACCTTGGCGATGTTACCGACAAGACCGTGCCCAAGATGACCATGGTCAGCCGCGCACAGCATGGGGGGGCCGTTTCCACACGCACCTTCATTCCGCATCGCTGCCACGCCAGCATCGGCGTTCTGGGCGCGGTCAGCGTGGCGACCGCCTGCCTGTTGCCGGGCTCGCCTGCGGCGGGTCTTGCCGATGCGCCAGGTGGCGCGCAGAAAACCATGCCGATCGAGCACCCGATCGGCGAGACGACGATCATCGCCCAGGTCAGCCCAGAGGGTGAGGTGACTTCGGCCGCGATACTGCGCACGGCGCGGAAACTGATGGACGGGGTCATTTATGCAGACTGACGCCATGCATTTCGTGCCCGATGACGCCGACAGGCCCGCTTTCGAGACCATGGCGTCGCGGTTCCATGCCACCGGGGCCCGCCCGCGCAGGCTGGACCGTCTCACCCCGCTCAGCGCCGATGCAGGCGAGTTCCCCGGGTTGAAGGAAACTTGTGCGGGCGCACAGGGGCGGCTCCATCGCGTCCCTAACGCCACCGACCAGCACGCGGACATGGTGCGCGCGGCGGACATCTTTCCGGAAAACGGTGTCTTCATCGAGACCTGTCACACCCATGGCACCCCATCCGTGAAGGAGGCGACCTGATGGATCCCGACTACCTCCCCTTTCATCCCAACCCCAAGCGGCCCGACTTCGTGCCGCCTGCGGGTGCCGTTGATGCGCATTGCCACGTGTTCGGACCCGGCGCGGTGTTTCCCTATCATCCGGCACGCAAATACACGCCCTGTGACGCCTCAAAGGAACAGCTCTTCGCCCTGCGCGATCACCTGGGATTCAGCCGCAACGTGATCGTTCAGGCGACATGTCACGGCCCGGACAACGCGGCGCTTGTCGATGCGCTCGAGGCGTCGGGCGGGACCGCACGCGGGGTGGCCGTCGTCGCCCATGATATCAGCGATGACGACCTGCAGGCGCTGCACGCGGCTGGTGTGCGCGGGGTGCGGTTCAACTTTGTCAAACGCCTGGTCGACGCGACCCCGCGCGAGATGTTCCAGCGGACAGCACAGCGTGTCGCCGGGCTTGGCTGGCATATCGTGGTCTATTTCGAGGCCCCCGACCTGCCCGATCTGATGGATTTTCTGGCCGGGATGCCTGCCACGGTCGTGGTCGATCACATGGGACGCCCTGATGTTTCCAAGGGCGTGGACAGCGCCGAATTCCAGCGTTTCCTGACCCTGATGGAGGACAACCATCATATCTGGGTCAAGGTGTCATGCCCCGAGCGGCTGACCGTGGCCGGGCCGCCCTACGACGATGTCGTGCCTTTTGCGCGCAGGCTGGTAGAACGGTTTCCCTCGCGGGTTCTGTGGGGCACGGACTGGCCCCATCCCAACATGAAATCGCACGTGCCCGATGACGGCCAGCTGGTCGACACGATCCCACGCATCGCGGTTGACGCGGCAGCGCAGCGCGCGCTGCTGGTCGACAACCCGATGCGGCTGTACTGGCCGGAGGAGGCAGCAAGGTGACGGACGCCACCCCATCGCCCTGGGTTGACTGGACGGTCGCTGTGCTGGCCAGCGTGATGGTCTTTGCGTGCTTTTTCTGGAACGTCGAGGCGTCGACACGCTTGGGCGTGGCGATCCTGACCGAACAATACATGGCGCTGCAGTTGGGCCTGGCGCTGACCATCTGCTTTTTGCGGTATGGCTGGCGCGGCACGGTCAAGCCAAGGGTCGGCGTGGTGGACGGCGCAATCGCGCTGATCTCGCTCGGCGTGTTGCTGTATGCAGCGTGGGACTTCGTGTGGCTGCTGCGCGAACAGGCGTATCGTCCATGGCAGATCACGCTGGTGGGTGCCGTGGTCACGGTCGGTGTGATGGAGGGGATCCGGCGCCGGGCCGGCTGGACGCTGTTCTCGATCGTAGCGGTCTTCATGGTCTATGCGCTGTTTGCAGACAGGGTCCCTGGCGACCTGATCGGCGTGGCGCTGAGCCCCGAAAGACTGGTGGGCTATGTCGGGTTCGATCCCAGCGCGGTTTTTTCCACCCCGCTTCGGGTCGGTACGATCATCGTCTTGCTGTTCGTTTTTTTCGGCCAACTTCTGTTCGCGGCAGGGGGCGGCGCATTCTTCACCGATCTTGCGATGGCCGCGACGGGCCGTGCGCGGGGCGGCAGCGCCAAGATCTCGGTCACGGGGTCGGCTCTGTTCGGCTCGATCTCGGGCTCGGCCGTATCCAACGTGGTGACGACAGGCGTTGTGACGATCCCGCTGATGCAGCGCGGCGGCTACTCCAAACGCGACAGCGGCGCGATCGAGGCCGTGGCATCCACCGGAGGCCAGCTGACGCCGCCGATCATGGGGGCGGCGGCGTTCCTGATGGCCGAATTTCTCGATATTTCCTACATGACCGTTGCGGCCGCCGCCCTTGTGCCGGCGATCTTGTACTACATCTCCATCTTCATCCAGGTGGACCTGATGGCGGGCCGCGACCACATCGCCGCCCCCGATGACGACCTGGTGACGGTCCGCGAGGTGCTTGGCGAAGGCTGGCATTTCGTGGTGCCCTTCGTCGTGTTGATGGGCGCACTGTTCTGGCGCCGGATGGACCCCGAGGATTCCGCTCTCCTGGCATCAATCGCCATCGTGATCGTGGGCTTCGCTCGGCCCTATCGCGGCACGCGGCTGTCACTGGCGACACTTGGCCGGGTGTTTGTGGATACCGGCACGCAGATGGTCGACCTGATCTTGATCGTCGCGGCAGCGGGCTTTGTCATCGGCATCCTGAATATCACAGGTCTCGGTTTCGCGCTGACGCTGGTGCTGGTGGAGGCGATCGGGTCGAACCTGATCTTGTTGCTGATCATGTCGGCGGTGATCTGCATCGTGCTGGGGATGGGGATGCCGACCTCGGGCGTTTACGTGTTGCTGGCCACGCTGGTCGCCCCGTCACTGGTGCGCGCAGGGGTAGAGCCTTTGGCGGCGCATCTGTTCAGCCTTTATTTCGGGATGATGTCGATGATCACGCCGCCGGTGGCGCTTGCGGCCACCGCGGCGGCCTCGATCACCAAGGCCAGCGCCATCGCCACGGGCTTTGCGGCCATGCGGATCGGGTGGGCCGCCTACATCATCCCGTTCCTGTTCGTGGCAACCCCCGCGCTGCTGATGGATGGAACCTGGCCCATGATCCTGAGCGCGGGCGCGTTATCGGTGATCGGGATCGGGGCAATCTGCATCGGCATGGTCGGGTTCCTGAACACGAAGCTCAACCTTGGTCTGCGGGTCCTGTTCATCGTCGGCGGCATCGTCGCGCTGCCGCTTGGCCAATACCCTGAAGCCTACCCTCATCTGGGCTGGATGGGGGCTGTCGCGCTGGCGGTCCTGGCGGGGGCCGTGACACGCCTGACGAAACGACAAGAGCCGGACAAAACGGCGACCTGAAAGACATTTTTCAAAGGGAGGAAGACATCATGAAACACTTGAAGACAGCTTTGCTTGCGGGGGCGGCGGCAATGACGCTTGGCTGCGCCGCTTCTGCGCAGGTCGTGACAATCGCGACGGGTGCCCAGGGCTCGCTTGCCTACAATTCCGGGCAGGCCGTTGCGATCGTGGCCAACGAGGCCGGCATCACGGCACGTACGCAGCCGCTGGTGGGCTACCTGCCGCTGATCGATTCCGGCGAAGTTCAGTTCGGCTTCTCCAACGGCGTCGAGGCGGAATACGCATTCACCGGCACCGGCAACTACGACCGCGCCGCGCCCAACATCCGCCTTGTCGGAACGATGTTCCCGCTGACCACGGGCCTGATGGCACCTTGTGACCTGGGGCTGACCAGTGTCGCGGAACTGGCCGAACGGGCCGGTGATCTGCGGATTGCGTCCGAATACACCTCTTCGACCATCATTCCGTTCTATATCCGGGGCGGGCTCGCCAATGCCGGCATCGCCTACGAGGATTTCCAGCAAGTTCCCGTGGCAAGTTTCGTCGCCGGGATCGAGGCATTGGGTGACGGCCTGGTCGATGTCGCGCTTGTATCGCTGAACGCGGGCGCAGGACAGCAAGCAGCCGTCCAGCTGCAAGATCGTGGCGGGCTTTGCTACATCTCGCTCGACAATTCCGAAGCAGGTGTGGCGGCATTCACCGACTACATGCCCGCAGCCGTGATCGCTGCACTGCCACAGAACGAAAACCTGAACGGCTTGCAGAATTACGATGCGAACTTGATGCGTATTCCATGGATGATGCTCGTGCATGAGGGCGCGGACGAGGATCTTGTCTACACCATGACGCGGGCAATCGCGGAAAACCAGGAAACCCTGGCCGAAAGCTTTGGCGCGTTCCGCAACGCGAACCTGCAGACCATGGCACCAAGAAACCAGATGCCCTATCATCCGGGCGCCGTGCGCTACTATGAAGAAGCCGGGATTCCGGTGAACCAGTAATCCCTTGCCGCGCCGCCTGGAAATTTCCGGGTGGCGCGGATCATCGCATGCGCAAAGAGGTAGGACATGTTTACGGAACTGACGGCGGCTGACGGACATCAATTGCAGTGCTGGATCGAACCGGCCCAAGGGGTG
>Ga0102941_1000195_pt1 | contig 26750 bp, 23 predicted proteins | sample SalPonR2_C_D2_MG_FD_79281 | JGI IMG/M metagenome (GOLD analysis project Ga0102941, IMG submission 79281) | Salt pond soil microbial communities from South San Francisco under conditions of wetland restoration - Salt Pond MetaG R2_C_D2_MG | ecosystem: Environmental > Aquatic > Marine > Intertidal... | reverse complement strand
TGTATATTTCAGATATATATTTTAAAGTCCTTTTTTTATAGAATGAAATATGTTGTCCATGAGTAAGACCATAGTATGACCAAGAATTCGGTTTTGGTATATTATTAGGCAATATTTTAGTTGTAAAAATAATGTTTTTAGAAATTTGTAACATTTTTTCTATTTCTTTAATTGGCTCTACAAAATGTTCAAAACTTTCGAAACAAGTTACAGCCTGAATATTATTATCGTTTTCATCATATTCAAAACCTCTTGCAAATAAATTTTCACAATATTTATCTAGCCAGTAGAAATCAAAACCGATATCTCTCATTAATCTAACAAATACACCATACCCCCCTCCGTAATCAACATATTTTTTATTTTTGTTAAAAAATAAAGGAATAAGTATTGTCAACTTTTTTGATAATTTTATATTTCTCACTAAATATCTTGTATCTTCAATATTTATGGGATTACTATAAGCTTCATCAAGCCAGAAAGGATTTTCCGTCTGTAAAAAGCCACAATATTCACAATAAAAATATTTAATTTGGTATTTATTCAATATGTTTGCTTTGAATAAATATTTATTATTGTTTCCACAAATACTACAAGTAATAAATTGACCTCATTTTTAATTATTCATCAAACATTACGTTTTATTTATTAATATTGATGACATTAATCCCTACAGTGCTGTGAATATACACAAGAAAATTCTATTTTATATCTATCCATCTACTTAATTTAAATAATCTACTATTTTTATTTTTATTATCTTTTTTCATTAATAATTTGATGTATATTTACTATTATTTTACTTTTGCCTCTCTCAAATTATGCTCATCATCACCAATTATTTTAAATTTTTTTTGATGAAATTGTGTTTGACAAATCTTTTGACATAATCAATTACATTTTGTAAAAGGCCTCCTATTAATCGGCTTTCATTTACTTCACCTTTCATTTCATCAATATATTTTTGTGGTAGATCCAATTCTTGCAAGATATTTGATATATATGAAGAATTAGTGGCAAATTTTTCTATTTTTATATCTAAAAATTCATCTTCAGGGTTTTGGCCATTCCATCTTTTCTTCATTTCATTAGAGTGATTTACTAATTCGTAAAAATAATCGCGATTGTTTTTATTAGAATTATTTAGCTGAGTTAAAAATCTTCTCCTTCTGTCAGCATTTAATTTTTTGACCTGTCTATTTAGTTCTTGGGGATCAGAAAAATATAATCTGTCTTCATTCCTTCGAAGGAATGACTTCACTATTTTTTCTTTGGGACGTTTGGTATATAAAAATTTTATATTTCCTTCAAAAAATTTATAGAAAAAATTGAGACAATTGAGAGGATAATAAGGTAATTTGATTACAAAATAATTTTTTGTACAATCAACTTCTGAAATATAACTTTCAATAATGAACTTTAATTCATTATTGTCGATTTCATATTTTTCAGAATGTAGTGATGTATTATCCATGGAATTAACAAAAAATTGATGTAAAGGGTAGAATTCTTTGACATTATTCAGTATTCCAAAAGGGACATCAATATTTGGGTGATGCGAAAGCATATTGACTAATAATCTTGTTCCAGAATGACCTACCCCGGTAATTAATAGGCAATTAATCTCCTCTTCATTGTTCATATGAATATTCCTTTTTTAGTTTAAACTTATGTTTTAATTTCATATTACAAAATAAAAATTTACCAAAATAGTTTTATAAATATTTTTCAAATTGTTCTAATCAAATAATAAGAAATGTTTAGATAACTTTCATTTCTACGTTGCCGAATCATCTAAGCCATATCTTCCTAATAAATAATGTGATATAAAATACAATTATGCACATAATTTTGTCTATGATGTTTTTATTTACCTTTATTACTTATTAAATTATCTTAAAACTCAAAGATATCTTTGAATTATTGTATTTATTTTTTTGATCCTCTTTTCTAAAGTATGTTCTTTTAAAGTTCTTTCTTGACCTCGTTTAGCTATCTGTTCTATTTTCTTCTCATTTTCGAGCAAATATTTTACTTTTTCAAGCGCTTCCTCTTTACTTTTATAAGTCACGATTTCGTATCCTGGCGTAAAATACTCTTTAATATCTTTTTTCCGTTCAGTTAACAAACAAGTCCCAACCCCGGTTACCTCATACATTCTAATATTTGCCGCAAATTTTTTGGCGTCGTCTACATGAACGTTCAAACTGATTTTTGAGTTTTGTAATACTTGGAACATATCAATTCCATATAATGGCTTTTGAAATTTATTTATGATTTGCTGAGGAAAAGAAATCAAATTATATTTATCCCATTTAGTCGAAATATTTATAATCCTATTAATCAATTTATTCCTATTAATATCAAGGGCTTTGATTATATCTGGAATATTCGCTAAACTTTTTTTTATAATATACTTCAAATAATCTACAATATTAGGATTAACTGAATTATTAGTCCATGTTTTCAAAGGAGAATATTCAGATAAAAATTTAATATATTCAGCTCGTTTTTTATGATGCCAGTGGAGAGATCCTACAAAGGAAAAATCAATATCTGAGGTTGAACTCTCTATTTTGTCTAAGACTTTTTTATTAAAACCGTGTCTAATAAAAAAAGCATCTATATTCTTTTTTTTAAGTTTTTCAACCTGATATTTTAAGCATGTAATTACAAAATCGAAAGGCTCAAATTTTCTCCAATCATATATACTAACTCCAATTTGAGTAAAATTAATTTTAACTGAAGAAATATTTTTTATAATATTTTGAATTGATTCATTACCAACATTCATATTCCAGAATATAACATCAGGTTCAATTTTCTCTAATTGTTTTGATAAGATAATATTTTTCCAATCTTTAAAATAACTTACATTATTTTGATTTGCCCATTTTTTCTGTAATATCTTATCATTATAAATTATTTCATGAGTGTTATTCCCTAATTTTGATAAATGTCTAGAAAAGGCATCACCATATGCAAAACAATCGTCTAGCAAAACTTGTAAGTGTTCATTATAATCTACAGGTAAATTTGAATTATTGTCATAGAAGTAGTTTAAGTAACTAGGGTAAAATTTAGATACTTTAACAAATTTATAATTCATTTTATATTTTTTCCAATATAATTTAATTGTTCTTTCTTAATTTCTGGCCACATAGGTAGACTAAGTACTTCGTTACAAGTTTTTTCAGTTATAGGAAAATCACCTTTTTTATAACCTAAATAATTGTATGCAGGCTGAAGATGAAGGGGGATTGGATAATGGATTCCAGTAGAAATGTTATTATTCGACAATTTTTGCTGCAATCGCTTCCTATTATTGCTTCTAATTACATATAAATGAAATACATGTTGGGCATTTTCTTTTATTTTAGGTCTTACTATTTTCTTATCTTCTAAGATCTTATTATAATACTCAGCATTTTTTATCCTCTCTTTTGTCCATTTTTCTAAATATTTTAATTTAATCCTTAATATTGCAGCTTGAATTGAATCTAATCTACTATTGTAACCAGGTATTTGATGGGTATATTTTTCATTGATACGACCATGATCGGTTAGTCTTTGGACTTTTTTATATGTTTTTTCATTATCCATAACGATTGCGCCAGCATCTCCCCATGCTCCGAGATTCTTACCGGGATAAAATGAGAAAGTGGCAATACCGCTATATTCACCTGGTCTTTTACCATTTAATTCAGCACCATGTGCTTGTGCTGCATCTTCAATAACCTTTAGATCATATTTATCCGCGATTTCCATGATTTTTTCCATATCTGCCATTTGACCATATAAATGTACAGGTATTACTGCTTTTATATTGTCAACTGAATTTTGTCTTTTTAGGTAGTCCTCCAGTTTATCAGGATCCATAGTATAATATTGTTCACTGATATCAATAAAATCAATATCAGCTCCAACATTTGTAATGGCCTCAGCTGTTGCTACAAAAGTATTTGGTACTGTTAAAACTGTATCACCTTCCCCAATACCTAAGGCGCTTAATGTTAGCATCAAAGCATCAGTACCATTGGCACAACCAGCACAATATGTCATGTTACAATATTCGGCAAATTCATTTTCAAAAAAATCTACTTCATCTCCTCCTATAAATCTAGTGTTATCAATTAACTCATTTATTTTTTTCATAATATCATCATGTACTTCCTCATAACAATCAGATAAATTCATAAATGGTACTTCAGTCATAAATTATTCCTCTTTTGGAGTATTATATTTTTCTATATCTTTTAAACTTTTTATTTCTTTAGCAGGGTTTCCTACTACAACCTTATTTTTTAAAACGTCTTTTACTACGACTGAACCTGCTCCTATTAAAGCATTTTTTCCTATTTTTATTTCTGGCAACAAGGTAGAATTAGCTCCAATTTTTGCATTATTACAAATTATAGGTCCTTTTAAATTATCTTTAGTATCTATCGATTGAGGATATTTAGCATTAGTAAATACTACATTTGGCCCTATCCAACAAGAATCTTTCAAATTAGAGTATTCTGGTATAAATGCTTGGGAATGGATTCTTACATTATCACCTATAGTAGTTCTATGTTCTATACAAGAGCCAGTACCAATACTGACCCTATTTCCTATATCATTTTTTTCTCTTATCAAAACATGGTGACCGGTTTGAAAATTGTTTCCAATTGTTGTTCCTGAATATATTATAGTATTTGATCTAATTATTGAATTATTTCCAATTACTGTCTTTAGTTCACCTGGTTCTTTGTTTTTAGGAGGTCTTCCGATCACACAAAAATCTTCAATAGTTACGTTATCTCCTAATTCAACATTAGGATATATTTTATTATTACTCATTTCGTATTCCAAGTTTTGATTTCTTAGGTGTGAATCTTACGTTGACGGTTTTGTCAGTTTCGGCTGATTCATAGATTGCAGAAATTAATTCTAATGATTTTCTGCCTTCCAGACCATCAACTAGAGCTTCCTTATTATTTTTTATACAATCTAGTACGTGTTCTATGTATCTTTTATGACCAAATCCATATACATTTGGTGGGTTTTCTTTATATTCCTCCATTACCTTTTGATCTTCTGGCAATTCTTCTTCAAATTTCCAAGTTTTTATTTTATTTAAAGCAAATCCGCCAATTTCAACTGCACCTTTTTCTCCTAAAATAGATATGGAACCCTCTAAGTCTTCTGGTCTCGTAGCAGTAGTTGCTTCAACTATACCTAAAGCCCCGTTTTTAAATTTAACAACTACAGCCCCTGTATCTTCAGGTTCGATATCAACTAGTCGTGTAGCAGTTTCTGCTGAAACTTTTACGGGTTGGCCCATCATCCATTCCAACAAATCAATATGATGGGAGGCTTGATTCGCCAGCGCTCCCCCATCCATTTCCCAGGTGCCTCTCCAATCATCCATATCGTAATAATGTTGATGACGAGTCCAGCGTACCCTTACTGTTCCCATTACTAATTTACCAAAACGACCTGCTTCTAGCGCTTCTCTCAGTTTTTGTACTGGTAAATTATACCTATTTTGTTTTACGACAAATAATCTAACTCCATTTTTATCACAAGTTTTAATCATTTCATCGGCATCATCTAGCTTCAATGCCATTGGCTTTTCGCAAACGATATGTGTCTGATATTTTTTAACAATATCAATAGTGTGCTGTGCATGAAGACCACTAGGCGTTAATATATTTACAACATCAATATCCTCTTCAGAAAGCATTCTATCATAATTTGTATAAAAAGGTATATTAAATTTATCTCCATATTCTTTTGCCTTCTTCTCTTTTATATCACATACTGAAGTAAGCTTGGCTTCATCTTGTTTAACTATTGCTTCAATATGTTTATCGGCTATTCTACCACAGCCAAGTAAAGCGAAATTTACTTTAGACATATTACTGCTCCCTATCATTTATTTTATTAATAATTTCTCTTCCAGTAAGCCCAATACCATTCTTGTCATCAATATATTTTAATATTTTTTTATATAATTCATTCCATTCTATCCATTCACCACTAAAGTTATTATTATGCCACAGAAATGTAAACACTCCATTATATAATTTGACACTATCTATTAGTGTAGTTGTATACTCATATGCTTTATTAATAGATAAATTCATATAATTTTTTCTTTTTAAGGTTGCCTCCATTACATTCAAGGGGATTTCCCAAAGATCTAATTTTTTCTCTGAAGTTAAACTATACACCTGAAAAGGATGACAGATGCCATTTCGAAAACCGGATCTATCTGCATAAGATAATGAAGTATCATATAATATATTATTTTTATTTTGATACTCCCATGTATTTTTCACATCAAATCTTAAATAATGTTGTCGAACTCCCAAATTAGATCTAGATAAGCAATTTTTGAAATACTTTATTTGGTTTTTCATTAAATCATATTTATCAAAAGAATCGTAACTAAGATGTAAACCAATTTCAATATCATTTTCTATAAGTTTGTATATTAATTTTTGTATCTCTTTAGAATCAAAGTTATAATCTCCATCATATTTATGGCGATTATGTACTAAGAAAAAGAATGTAGATTTAAAATTGTATTTCTTCTCTAAATTTATCATATAATCAAATGTCCAGTAAGGATCCCTCTTGTAATCAGAACTCGATAGAAAAAAATTTTTTATATTGTCAGTGACTCTCTGAAATTTTCTATTTTTTAGATTTGTATAGATAGGATTAAATAGATTACTTAAGGCAGTATACTTTTGAATAACATCAACATCATGAGTTAAAAATACACCAAAATTATTATCCCCCCAAATTTTTTTCCTATTATAGCCTAAATCAAAATATTGAATAATTTCCCATAACAATTCAATATATTCGTTTACAATTGGTCTTGATAAAAATTTTTCTTTATAAGCAACTGATTCGACTGCAGGAAATCGTCCATTTTTATCTAATCTACTACTATCAGAAATATATTCTTCGTACCTTGTTAGCATGAAAAATATTGATGCAATGAGATCAAAATTAATTAATAGCAGCTTACCTGATTCTGTATTTTTTATTTTTAAATCACAAAATTTATTCTTTGGATAAATAATTGGAAGTGTTGAACTAGTGAATTTTTTCGTATTTAACATTTCATATTTTTTCAAATTGAGATGCACTAATGGTAGGTCAGGGAGACTACTACCATACGAATAATTAGTTTTATTAAATAGTTGGTCTGACTGATGAATATGAATATGATAATTAGAATTTAAATTTGTTGGTTCCTTTTTTCCATAGGTTATACTTAAAATAGATTTTGAATCCCTTTGAAAATCAATGCCCAGTAAATATTCAAAAATGTGAAATACATACTCTATTTGGGTTTGAAATGTATTATCGGAATATTTATAGTTTATTTTCATTACTTTTTAATAAATGTTTTTACTTTTTCTTTAATTAATTTATAACCACTTAATATAGAGTCTTGCTTATAAATTTTATAGTATGGAGTTAATTCGCCGCCAAATTTTCTAAAGAAACGCTCTATAGATTTTACCATAGAGCCTTCAAAATCGAATTGGTCTAAGTCTAATGTTTGTGAAGTGTACTTAATTGCTTCCCACATTGCTAGAGAAGTAGCTCCATGATGTCCATGTTCTGGGTCATATCCTCCTAATAAATAATAACTTCTTTTGTTATCCCAAACAATAAAAACGCCACCGATAGGTCTATCATCTTTATCATAACATACGAAATTTTTACAACAATCCCTTGTATTTAAGATATTAAAATAACGTTTTGCTGCTGATTTAAAATTTTCTATGGTCATATTTTGTCTATTGTAACTCATTTTAACCAAATTTAGCATTGTATCAAAATTATCATGCTTTTTTACACTTAATTTATCTTTTTGGGCTTTTTTTATACTTCTCCTTGTCCCACTATCCATTTTTTTCCATACTTTATCTAAATCTGAAATTGTCAATACGTAAGTAAATTTTACTTCACAGTTAAAGTTGTTCCAAATGAAAGGTTGAACATCAGTGATTTTGAATGAAAGGTTAAGGGAAAAATTATTGTATCTTTCTTCTACGTAATTGATGATTTCTTCTGTCATTTTTTTCTTATTGGAATTATATGTAACTCTCTTTCCTCTCTTTTCTTCATATATTATTCCACTATAAGGTGATAAAACGGGGTTAGTAACTATATTTTTTCCAATCATATTAGTATCTATACCTATTGCCATTCCAGCCCTCAATTCCTCCCCTGTGAAACAGCCAATAATATTGAATTCATTTTCACTTGCTTCCAGCCAAAAACTTTTATGAAATAGCATCCCTTCATTGGACTTCTCTACAAAGTTATCCCATTGATCATAATTATCTGACTTAATTTTTCTAATTTTATAATTAGAAGACATTAAATTAAGCTCCTTCCTACCATTCTAGTTTATTTACTATGCTTTCTAATTTCTTGAATGTATGAATATCAACTTTTCTTGTGTTTCTAGATTTTAAATCATTTTTTATTTTATATGAAATATAATCAACATTATATCCATTTTTTTGTAATAATTTTCTGTAAATCAAATTTATATATTTCCGGGGGTTTTTGCAAAATTTATTATACCAAACAGTTATATAATTATGATCATTAAAGTAATTTAAATCTTGTTCAATTTGTTTTTGTAAGAAATATACCTGTTTAACTATTTGTTCATGGTAATCTAATTTCTGTAATTCATTATATTCCTTAGGCATTATGGACCACCATTTGGTTCTATCATTATGAATTCGCTCTCGGCTTTGTAAAATCGACTGAGAGGTGTATACGGGATCACGTTTAATATATATGAATATAGAATCGGGAAATATTTCTTTTATTAATCTTAATCTTTGACCAGCATTTAAATTTTTAAATACTAAAGGCTTATTAAATCTATTAGTAATAGCGGTCACTATAGTATCTATTTCTTCTTTGGAATCATAACTTATTTCATTAAAGTCTATAAAATGTTTATCATCAGGCAACCATCTATACCAAAAATTTCCACATTCATGAGGAGCATTTAACCCATAGCTATTTCCATGTAGTGATCTAAAACAATTGTGAGGTTTATTTCCCCAAAATTTTTGTGATACTATGGAGAATAAGAATAAATTTTTATAAAAATAAGCCATTAAATTATTAATATAACTGACATTTAAGTAATTTGTAATATATTGATAAAGTATAGTTGATCCAGTTCTCGGAGCACCTATAATAAATATTGGAGAATATTTAATAGTTTTCTTCCTATATTTGTTCAAAAGATTATTCTCCAAATTGTAGAATATATTATTTATTGTATCTTGTAGAAATCGAGAAATCATAGATTTTTAATTCATGCTTGCATAATTTAATAACTCATTTTGCTTAACCAAATGACTACCAAAATATAGCAACTTCAATTGAAATTATAAATAATTATTAATTAAGATATCGTTTATATTTACAAAAAATTACTTGGTATCAATATCTTGTAAATTTTTTTTCCAATTTTTTGGATTTTTCCATTTTTTCCATGCCCCTTTTAGTCTTTTCAATTCCTGTTCATGATAAAAATCAGTAAAGTATAGAATAAATGGATAAGAAAGTAAGAGTATTAGTTTGAAAACTATTCGCAAGATAAGAGAAAAGGGATTGAACAAAGTACTAATAAAATAAATACCAGAGATTATTATACATATTTTCGCTATTCTATTCCATTCAAATTTAACAGGATAAAACTTGTGTGAATAATAATATCCAATAATAACCATAAAAATAAAGGATAATAGAGTAGCAAATACAGCTCCGTACATTTTGAAGAAAGGAATAAGAACAAAGTTTAGTATAATATTTAACCCTGCTGCGATAGTAACAATATAAGCGATATATTTTGTATTTTTGGTAATTTCAAACCCCATTTTTAGCACTGGAAACATTCCTTTAATTGAAATAGCAAATACAGCTATTGGCACTATTAAAGCTGCATCCCAATAAGATTGATCTCGAGCAAATATATGGATAATACCTTTGGAATAAATTGAAATAAAAAGTGAAACCCAAAAAATAAAAAAAACAAAATAAGTGAGTAATTTAGAATAGAACCTCTTCGCATTTTTCTGTTTTAATTTTTTCCATGCTTTGGGTAAAAAAGCGGTTGTGAACGCTCCGATAAAAATAGTTTTAATTAGATTTGCAAACTTATATCCTAATGAATATACTCCTACTATACTCCAATTTGTTAAATAACCCAATATATATCTATCTCCCATATTTAAAATTTTATCTGATATACTAGAAAAAGTAAGAGGAAATCCATAATTTATCATCTTTTTCATCTCATTGAATCTAATTGAAAATTTTGAATTATTTATTAGATATGGAAATACATATAATATTGATGCAAACTCACCTGAAAGTTGACCAATGAATATACCTATGATTCCCATTTTTTGAAAAGCTACTAGATAGATAGTGAAAAGTAATTGAATTAAAAATTTACTAATGGAAATAGAAATAAATAATATTGATCGCTCTTTATATCTAATATGCATCATTCCAATCTGATTTACGAGTTTTAATAGAATAACTACTGATACAATAAATATGCTATTTTCAAATTTAGTAGAACCTGAAATTAATTGACTAATAGAAGACTTAACTACTAAAGTTAATAAGACAATAACTAGCCCGATTAATAATACAGTCATAGTCGTAGAGAATAATATCGAATCTTTCTTTTCTTGAGAATTTTCTAAACTAATCCATCTTATAAGAGCATTGCGAAGCCCAAAAGGTAAAATACCAAGAATAAATTGTTTTGTTACTTGGATTATTGAGTAAATGCCAAACATGTTTACTGGGATATATTTTGTGTAGACAGGAACTAATAATACATTTAGAGCTTTCGATATTATATTTCCAATAGAGTAAATCGAAGTATGTTTTATTAAACTTTTTATATCATCAAACATATATTATTTAGGCTAATAATACTTTTTTATAATCTTTACAAACTTGTTAAGCTGTTTTTATATTGATTGCATATTTATTTTTATTATCTAACAAATTATATTACGATTTATTGATCTGAATGAATTCTATTTTTAGTATTCTAGCCAAAAAATAATTATTATAGGGATGGTATTTTCGTTATTTAAAATAACGCAAATATTAATAAAATTCATTCATAATATTTCTTCACAAACCCTGTAAACTCACCCCTCCCAAATATTTTTCTACGAATAAAATTGATTGTAAAACCAAATCCATATCCAAAGACCTGACAGAGAGCCACAAGAGGGGATAAAGCAGCGGCTTTTATATCTTTGTTTTTTTTGAAGGAATCAGCGAATATGAATAGTAATATTAATAGAGCCAAAGAGGTTCCCCCTAACCATATTTTAAGAAATAAAGGAAAAAATATAGCCAAAATTGTTACTATACTGTATCCAACAGAACCAATAGCCGGAATAAAATGTAAAGGTTCTAAAATAGCTCTGTCTATCATAGTTAGATTTATACGGGCTACTCCCCAGTTAAACACCTGTTTAAAAAATTTTCTCAAACTTGTACGTCTCTTATGGTAAACAACTGCATCTGGAATAGGGATGACTTTGGCCCCGCTTGCTACTATCCGACGACTAAATTCCAGATCCTGTCCATGTCTGAGTTCTCCCATGCCTCCTAATTCCTCATAAATTGAACAATGTATCCCCATATTAAAACTACGAGGATAATATTTCGCAAGCTTATCCTCGGAATGTCCTCGCATACCTCCGGTAGTTAAAAAAGAAGTCATAGAATAATTAATTGCCTTTTGTAAAGGAGAAAAACTGGGAAGAACATCATCCGGGCCTCCAAAAGCATCAGGATCTTCTTCTTCAACAGCCTGCTCTATATTTTTCAACCAATCTTTATCTGCAATGCAATCAGAATCAATGAATAAAAAATATTCTCCTTCTGCCTGCGACATTCCAAAATTTCTGGCCGGTCCAGGGCCCTGGTGATCTCTTTTAAAAAATCGTATTTGAAAATTTAATTCATCTATAAAATTTTTAACAACCTCTTCAGTATTATCAGTCGAGCCATCGTCAACAATGAGCACTTCAAATTTATCTTTGCTGATTGTTTGGTTATCAAAAGATTCTATTAGTTCCGTAATTTCATCCGCTCTATTATAGGAGGGAACAATTATTGAAAAAAGATATTTAGACATGAAATTTATCCGTTTTTTATTAGTCTTCTCTACTGAAATAAGTAATAAAATCTTTATTTTTTAATAAAAAAACCGATTTCTGAGTATCAATAAGTGGTCCAAAAAGTAGTCTAGCAATATTAATATGATATGTGTAATGTTTACACTTATTATTTATTATCATGATTATTGTTTTATATGTAAATTTTTTAAATTCACATAGAAATTTATGTATACTTAAAATCATATCCAAATAATATTCGAATCAAAATTTATAATATTAGATAGGGAACAAACACAAACGCGTTATATCAATTTTCTCAAAGGACTAATTGTTCCATCGACTAAAATTAATTTACAAAGATAAAAACTCAAATTAGTTAATCTGGATTCAAAACACGTCTAAAAACAATATTTTTGTTATATTAGATTTTTACATTAGTTTAATTTGAAGAATGATCATTAGAATCAATATGCTTATATATTATAAACATTTCATTTTCATATACATCTTTATAGTTATTTTCTTCTATAAATTTTTTTATAATATCATCATGCTGTAAATTAGATAGGTATTGAGTTTTTTCTTCTGGCCATTTCCTATTTGATACGGAATACTTAGTCTTAACGACTAATGATGGCAGATTGAATTTTTTTCTATTCTCTTTCAGTAACTTACTAAATTGGTCTTGTGGAAGATAAGTTGGCCATGGAACATATATATAAGGTTTTCTTTTGGTTAGATAGTATATTAATGGTATCTTTCCTACACATAATATCCTATCTTTTCTATTACTATATTTTTCAACTCCTTCTAAAACTCCATCAACTGTCTTAACCCTTTCTCTGGAAGAATAAATATGATTTAAGGACTCGTGTCCAAAATTTTGAGTTAATCTAAATCTATTAGGATAATCCCTAAATGCTCCTGTAAACTGATAAAAAATTCCCACACCACCCAAGGTAAGAAATACAACCAGCGTTAAATTAGAAAAAATCCTGACGAATCCATTAAAACTATATTGTCGGACACCTTTTCTTAATTTATCTAATGTTGCTATAGTTATTGGAAGAACAAAAATGTATCCATATCTAAATTTAGCAACGAAAGTATCTGAACCTAAAGGAATAATCATCATTAAAATAATAGCTAAAAAATAAATAAAGAGATAATTATCATAATTTTTTCTATCATTTATTCTGTTGTGGATATATAATATAATGAATGTGAAATATATTATACCTGGAATTACATGGCCATAAATTAATCTTGTATTCCTATAAAAATTAATATCTCCATCAATAATACCATTATTTCCGAGCTTAATGATGGCTATTAAAATTGTTACCCCGCCCGCCAGAATATAAAATAAAATACGGATGTTTTTTCTGTATTCTAATTTATTAAAAATGTATTGTATAGCATAAATCCCTCCTCCAAATAATATAACAATTATAAATATTTTTAAATAAGCCTTTAACCAATTAATTATCTGATATGATAAAGTGTAATTGTCTCCCTTAAATTTTTCCGATGATTTTAAAAAGCCATTTATAAAAATTTCATTTAAAGCATTATAATAAGTATCCATATAGTCTGTCATCAATATTACTAATGAAACTACTATTGTAACTGTCAAAAAACCTATAGCTACATATATAAGGTGTTGATAATTAAATTTACCTTTATTGAAATTAAAAAACTGAGCATATATAACAATAACAATTGGTAAAAATATTAATAGAATAAGTGAAAAATTAGATATAGATGAAAAAGCTATTAATATACCAATTCCAATTGAATAATATAAATTATGCGATTTTTCTTTTAATAATTTTATGTATAACAAAAATGTAATTGAAATAAATAAAGTAGGCAAAGTATAATAATGAATTAATTGTACTCCGTTAAGAGGATTTAGAATAATAGTTATAATAAATGGCAATAATAATTTGCTTGGTTTAATAACCTTTCTAATACCTTTATAGGATATTAAGATGGTAGAACTAAAAAGCAATACATACCCCAATCTACTCCATATAAGAGATGGTTGACCCAGTATATTATTCCAGAACCTTCCTATAAAATTACTGCCCCAGGCTAAATCAATAATTTCATAACCACTACGGGTTTTATCTAATAGCGTATATTGTTTCAGAAGAGTAACACCTGTATCGGTTAAATCAAACCCTGTAAATAACCAAATTAAGGAATAACCTAAAGCGAAAAGAATTATTAAAAATTCGAAATTTATTTTTTCTTCAATATTTTTAAGCAATTTATACTCTATATTAGATAAATTATTTAAATGTAATATTCTTATTCCCAATATATTGAAAAATTACAACTATTAAAATCACTCCCAATTTTGTCGAGAGCACAGGAAAATTAAGAATATCAACAAATACATAAATCAATACAGTACTTATTAATAAACCACTTATCCCAATAGTATAAAATGAGATAAATCTACTTAATGGCTTATCGTATATTTTAAAATTATATTTTCTATTTAGAAAAAAATTATTAGTTATTCCTAGTGAGACACTTATTACGTTTGAGATTAAATGATTAATAGTCAGGACTTTTACAAATACTGTAAAAACAAGGAAGTCTATAGTCATACCTGATAGACCGATTATACCATATAAAATAAATCTTTTATTAATAAATTTATATTCAGATATAATGTTATTTACTCTTAATTTAATTGAATCTATTATATTATAGTCCATATTATTTTTTTACACAATTTTTTATATAATTTCTACTTTTTAATAAAGACATAAATAAATCGAAACCTTTGGTAAAAAAGCCCCCTACTTTTACACTTGGTTCACCGCCAAAACGTTGTCTGAAATTAATATCAACATGATTAATTCTATCTGCTTTTTTTGATAAAATAACTGATAACAAAATATTTGATAGGCCAAAATTTTTAGGAAAATTTTCTAGGATGTCTTTTACCAGATAAGATTTGAAAAGTCTGTAAGGAACATTAGGATCTTTAATCCATTCTCCAGTAGTTAAAAATACTACTATTTTTTCAATGAACGTAACAAATTTTCTGAATTCTCCATCTTCGCGAGTTATTCTATGTCCAAAGACTACCTCGTTTGATTTTCTCTTTTCCCATAAATTTTGAAAATATTTTGGATCACATTGACCATCAGAATCAATCTGGAATATCCACTTTGTCTCTATCTTAAGGGCTTTTTTATATCCATAAATACAAGTTTCACCATGTCCTTCATTAGTTTTATTTATTACCTCTAAATTGTTATATTCATTTTCTAATTTAGACAACACTAATTGTGTAGAATCTGTAGAACCATCATTTAAAACTAAAAAAAGAAAATCTTCAACACATTTTGATATTGCTAAATACCACTCATTTATTACAGGTTTTATAGCTTCCTCTTCATTAAAAACGGGCATTACAATAATTAAATCATTATCTCTCATATTGTTATTCCCTTATCTTATTCTTAAATACATGTAAAGCTTTTGCTATTATATCATCCATATTATAATATTTATAATCAGCTAATCTACCTATAAATATAGTATTATCTAGATTTTTTCCATCATCATTATATTTATTATAAATCTTTTTATTATATTCGTCTAAAACAGGATAATAAGGTTCATTTTTATCTCTACTATATTCGGTAGGATACTCAATAAGAATATTGGTTCTGTTTTTAATGCCAGAAGTTGCTCTATAAAAATGTTTTGGTTCAGTTATCCTTGTATAGTTATAATCATTAGGATAATTTACTTGAGAAGTTTCCTGAAACTTGTCTATTCCATATTCTTTATTTTCAAAATTTAAACTCCTATAGTCAAGTTCTCCGTACTTAAAATTAAAATACTCATCAATACATCCTGTATATATTATCTTGTCAAATTTATCTTGATCCGTAATATCGTTAAAACCAGTATCTAAAGAAACTTCTATATTGGAGCTATCTATCATTTTTTTTATCATATTTGTATAACCATTCTCAGGTAGTCCTTGATACTTATCTTTAAAATAACGATTATCTTCACTAAGCCGAATAGGTACTCTTGAAGTAACAGCCTTATCTATATCTTCAGGTGAAAGTCCCCACTGTTTTATTGTATAGTGAAGAAAAATTTTCTCATAGATAAACTCCCCAAGTTTATTAAGAGTTTTATTATCTGACTCAATAAAATCAAGAATAGGAACCTCTTCGCCAAATTCATATTTATTTAGTAATAAATCTAGTAACTTATCTGATTTTATCTTAGGAAATACTTTAAATAAAGAGTTAATATTAAAAGGCAAAGGTATTTTCATTCCATCCACTACAGCAAGTACTCTATGATAATATTGCTCAAAATCAACAAAAAAGTTTAAGTAACTCCATACTTTTTCTTTATTAGTATGAAATATATGTGGCCCATACTTATGTATATAAATCCCATTGCTATTTTTATAGTCATAAACATTTCCACCAATATGATTTCTTCTATCAATCAATAATACTTTTTTATCTAACACGTTCGCAATCCGTTCAGATATAACCGAACCAGCAAGACCTGCACCTACAACGAGATACATATTATTCCCTCATTTGCTTATTAAATATTAATCTAAAAAGATCTATTTTTTTGCCATTTCCATACCGTTTCTATTATTGATTCAATATCCTTAATCTTGGGCGACCAATTTAACTGTCCTTTAATTTTAGAATTATCAGCAATTAAAACTGCCGGATCTCCTTTCCTTCTATCACTTTCAATTCTATTTATTTTTTGATTTGAAACTTTTTCAACTGCATTTATTATTTCTTTTACTGAGTAACCTTCCCCGTTACCTATATTAAATATTTCCGATCCGCCTCCTTCTATTAGGTGTTCCATAGACATTAAATGAGCTCTACCAAGATCATTAACATGAATATAATCTCTCACACATGTACCATCTTTAGTATCGTAATCCGTACCATATATTTCTATATTTTCCTTTTCACCATTTGCAGCTTTAATAACAAGTGGAATTAAATGAGTTTCTGGATCATGTGCTTCGCCAATTTCGGTATCGGTATCAGCACCAGCAGCATTAAAATATCTTAATGAGACATGATTAAAATCATAATATTCTGAATAGTCATTCATAATCTTTTCAATCATATATTTAGATTTACCATACGGATTTATAGGATTCTGAGGATGACCTTCAGAAATTGGTATATTATTTGGTTCGCCATATGTAGCACACGTACTTGAAAAAATAATATTATCTATATTATTATCTATCATCGCCTCTAAGAGATTAATTGTTCCTTTAACATTATTTCTATAGTATCTTTTAGGATGATCTATTGATTCTCCAACATAAGCATAGGCAGCGAAATGAATGACTCCAATAGGATTATACTTATTAAATGCCCTACTTAATTTACGATAATTTATTATATCTCCTACAACAAGATTTCCCCATTTTACTGCCCATTTATTTCCTCTTGAAAGATTATCATATACAATAGGATTATATCCGTTTTTATCTAATATTTTACAAGTATGGCTACCGATATAGCCCGCTCCTCCAGTTACTAAAACATTTTTTGACATATAGTCCTCAATTTAATAAATCTTTAAAATATTCAATTGTCTTCTTTAAGCCTTCTCTTCTATTATATTTCGGGGTCCAATTTAATACTTCATTTGCAAATTGAATAGAAGGCTTCCTTTTTTGAGGATCATCTTCAGGCAATTCTTTATATACAATAGTACTATTAGAATCAGTCAATTCCATTATTTCTTCTGCCAGTTCTTTAATACTAATTTCATCTGGATTACCTAAATTCATGGGACCAGTCTCCTCATTTTGTTCCATTAATTCTATTAAACCATCAACCATATCATTTACATAGCAAAATGATCGTGTCTGAGAACCATCACCATATATTGTAACTGGCTCATCCTGTAAAGCCTGTAAAATAAAATTACTAACGACTCTACCATCATTAGGATGCATTTTGGGACCAAAAGTATTAAATATTCTAGCAACTCGAATATCTAGGTCATTCTGTCTATAATAATCAAAGAATAATGTTTCTGCACATCTTTTACCTTCATCATAACATGCTCTTTCACCAATAGGATTGACATTTCCCCAGTACTCTTCTGTCTGAGGATGCACCTCAGGATCTCCATATACTTCACTTGTAGAGGCCTGGAGTATTTTAGCGTCTAATCTTTTAGCCAATCCTAACATATTTATTGCTCCATGTACGGAGGTCTTTGTCGTTTGAACAGGATCATATTGATAGTGAATAGGTGAAGCAGGACAAGCGAGATTATAAATTTCATCAACTTCGACATATAGTGGAAATGTAATATCATGTCTTAAAATTTCAAAATAAGGATTTTCATCAAGTTCGATTATATTAGTTTTTCTACCAGTATAGAAGTTATCGGCACATATCACGCTATACCCTTTATCGAGTAATTTTTTACACAAATGGGAACCTATAAAACCTGCACCACCAGTAACAAGTATTCTCTTTCTAGTTAAATTATTCATTACGGACCTCCAATATAATTGTATTCAATACCATATTTAGTCATTTTATCTTTTTTGTATTGATTCCTTCCATCAAATATTATCGGTTTTTTAAGTCTTTTTTTAACTTCATTAAAGTCAGGGCTTCTAAATTCTTTCCATTCCGTCACAAGCAGAAGGGCCTGCGAATCGTCAAGAGCATTATATTTTGAATCATAATACTCAATATTCTCAATATCTTTGAGATAAATATTTTTCGCCTGTTCTATTGCTTTGGGATCATAAACTTTTACTTTTGCTCCACTACCAACCAGTTCTTTAATTATAGTTATCGAAGGCGCTTCTCTCATATCATCAGTACCAGGCTTGAAAGATAATCCCCATATAGCAAAAGTCAGATTTGATAAATCATTACCAAATTTATTTTCTAATTTTTTAACTAATATACGTTTTTGTTCATTATTTACTTGATCCACTGAATTTAGTATTTGAGGATTAATATCTTTCTCTTCTGCAGTCCTGATTAATGCTCTTACATCTTTAGGAAAACAACTTCCTCCATATCCAGTTCCAGGATAAATAAAATCATATCCTATTCTTGAATCACTACCTATACCAACTCTGACCTTGTTTACATCCGCTCCTACTTTTTCACATATCCGAGCGATTTCATTCATAAAGCTTATTTTAGTAGCTAACATTGAATTAGCAGCATATTTAGTCATTTCAGCACTCCGAATATCCATACCTATAAATCTTTCATGATTCATAGTGAAAGGTCTATACAACTCTTTCATTTTCTCCAAAGTAGTTTTATTATCTGCTCCAACTATTACTCGCTCAGGCTTCATAAAATCGTTTACTGCACTACCTTCTTTTAGAAATTCAGGGTTAGAGACTACATCAAATTTAATATTTACATTCCTATTTTCTAATTCACTTTCTATTTTTTTTCTCACTTTTTCTGCAGTTCCTACTGGTACAGTAGATTTATCAACCACAATCATTTCATGCTGCATATTTTTACCAATATCTTCTGCTACATTTAATACATAATCTAGATCAGCACTTCCATCTTCGTCCATAGGGGTACCAACAGCAATAAATACAATTTTTGCTTTTTCTAGCCCCTCTGAAATATCAGTGGTGAAATTTATTCTTCCATCCTTATAATTAGTTTCTATAATATTATCAAGTTCTGGTTCATATATCGGAATTTCACCATTTTTTAACTTTTTAATTTTTTTTTCATCAATGTCAACACAAGTCACATTGTTTCCCATTTCTGAAAAACAGGTGCCAGTTACTAAGCCAACATAACCTGTACCTATTACACATAAATTCATTTATTTCTCCTTTTATGGTAAATTTACATTTATAATCCGATTTATCCATTCGTTAGTTATAAAAATTTTCTAGATATAATTTTTTGTAATTAGTTATTTGCTCTCTATTATTGACTTTGCCAATAAATTAAAACCATGACTATATTATTTTTAACAATAAATTAATTATTTTCTACATTACAATACCACATACAATGCAGTGAAATTATCCCTTGATTCACTTAGATTATAGCCTTTGTAGATATTATTTTGTATCAAAGGTGTATATAATTACTCAATTACTCTCTATTACCAATTATATACAACAGAATAACAACCTCTCTCATTAGCTTTAATTATTTATTGTATTTATCATATTTTTACTATTACTTGATGTCTGAGATATCTATAAAGATATTTCCTTTCCTCGTTTCAGCATTGATCTGTCTTTCAATCTAGAAAAGCCAGTAACATTTCGCTTGGGATCTCTCGTGGTCATTTTCATTCCTCCTGGGTTTAAAAATAAGGATTCTAATGAAATCCTTCGCGAATGTGTGTTGGATGAACTGATCTTAACATGTTACTTAAGGTATTTAATTTTTAGCGTTTAAACTCTAACTTAACACGACTGGGAATAATTCAGTTGAAAAATACTGACAAAAGCTCTATTATAGGAGGGAACAATAATTGAAAAAAGATATTTAGACATGAAATTTATCCGTTTTTTATTAGTCTTCTCTACTGAAATAAGTAATTAGTTCTCCTACTAGACCAATAGAAAAAGATTGTATCCCAAATATTAAAAGCAAAGCCCCAAAAAGTAGCATAGCAAAGTGTCTGCTGAAAGGTTCATTGTATCCGTATTTTAAGATCATAACATAAATTTCAACACCTAAGCCAGCCAGAACAAATAGCACTCCGCCTATACCGAAAAAGTGCATAGGACGTTTTAAATATTTAGTGATAAAAGTTACAGTAATGAGGTCAAAAAATCCCCGCCAGAATCTATTGATTCCATATTTAGTCTCACCATATTTCCTTTCAAAATGTCTAACAACTCTTTCTCCACAGGTAAAACCGTGTTGTCCTGCCAGGACAGGAATATATCTATGTAATTCTCCATATAACTCTATATTCTTGACCACTTCTTTTTTATAGACTTTCAAACCATTATTAAAATCATGTAGATCTATACCACTTATAAGTCTTGTAAAATAGTTGAAAATTTTACTGGTATGTTTTTTAATGAAAGGATCTTTCCGGTTTTTTTTCCAGCCCGAAACTAAATCTACGCCCGTCTCTTTGATTTGTTCAACCATCTTGGGAATAGCATAGGGATCGTCCTGAAGATCAGCATCAATAGTGGCTACAAAATCGCCCTGAACAACTTTGAACCCTTCATTCAGTGCTTCCGATTTACCTTTATTGGTCAAAAAATCAATTACTTCTACATTATTATTTTCCTCGGCTAACTTTTTTTCAATCTCCTTAGAGCCATCTCTACTACCATCATCTACAAATAGTATTGTTTCTTCATATTGTTCATAATCAGAAAAGGCATCTTCAATTTTAGCATATAATTCCTGCAGAGAATCTTTTTCATTATAAACAGGAATAATAACAGTCACTTTTTCGATTTTATTATCCAAAAAGTTCCTCCGTTAAGTTAAGGGAGAATGTTCAAAGTTAATTTGTGTGATCTTAATCCTTACTTTATAAGGCCCTTTGTAATTTTCGATAATTATTTTTGAGGGAATCAGAATATTAGATCTATTCTCATATTCAGTGTATAAAATTTTGCCCACTTGAGATTTGTTGTCTTTAAAAACCACACGTTTAATATATTTTTCGGACTTATTTAACTTTGAAGCGGCAACCAAATTTTTATCAGAAATAAAATTTGTTACCTCAGAAGAATCTTTATTATCAGTTTTTATTATTGAATCCGAAACTGGAATACCCAATAATATTTTACGAAGCTCAGATATGGTAAGTCTATTATCCAGTGTTAAATATGAATAGGAGGGAGGTAGCTTTTGACCCTTTAAATGTCTATCTTCTCTTTGAAGCCACAGGGCAAAATTATTATTGTAAAGGTCTAATTGCGCCAATTGTCTACCGAGTAAATCTCTAAATTGTATATGTAAAGAATCCAATGAATTATATTGAAAATCACCAAAAAAACTCCCATTTTCTTGAGGATGAGATATATTTATGTGTCCCTTCATTTTGATATCACCCAGATTTCTAAAGGAACTAACTCTGTCCCCAATCTTACAGGAACTAGTTACAACTTCCCGAAAATCTTGTTGTGTTTCCACCTGCGAACAATTGAATAAAGTTAGGGTAGTTATAATTGTAATTAGAGGTAATAATTTTTTAAAAATTGGTGAGTTTATTCTGTATTCTTTTATTATTTGGCTCAATTTTTTGTGCTTTTTCATAAAAATCTCTTGCTTTCTCAGGTTTATTTAACTCGTGAAAAATATCTCCTAAATGTTCATATATCTCAGCATTTCCATTATTAATATTTTCTAAAGATTGTTGAATTAAATTTTTTGCTTTTTTGAGATTCCCCTTTTTGTATAATATCCATCCTTTAGTATCCAAAAAAGATGGATTTTTAGGTTCAATTGATAGTGCCTTATTCACGTATTGTATAGCTTTATCTAAATTAATTTCTCTGACTGCATAGCTATAAGCAAGATTATTATAAGAAATGGCATCCTGGGGATTTTTCTTGATCAGTTCTTTATATAAACTATCTGACTTGTCAAAATTTTTCATTTTTTCCCAGAAATTTGCAATTGTATGGGCGTATTGAAGATTATCGGGAGATAACTGATATGCTTTTTGATAATTCTTAATTGCTTTTTGATTCTTATTCAGGGAAGAATAAACTGAACCTTTTAAAAAATAGAAGTGGGAGTAATCAGAATATTTTTTCAGGCCAGAATTAATCCTTGATAAAGCTTTCTCAAATTTTTCATGTTTTCGATATAAATTAATCAAATTAATATAATTAGATGTATCTGAGGAAGATTTTAATTGGTTTTTAAAATATTTTTCAGCTTTATTAAAATCTGTACTGTTAATTAATAAATCATTCAGAATTTTTCGGTACCGGTCTTTTTCAGGATTTAAATTAACAAGCCTTTCATATATAAAACGAGCTGTTCCTAATTCATCTTCCCCTAAAGCAATTTTACCTCTCAAGGATAAATATTTTTCATTATTTGGTTTTAACTGAATTAGTTGGTCAAGATATTTCTTTGTAGAATCTAATTGACCCATTTTCAAATTGAGACGAGTCATCTGTTTCAAGATATTGGCTTTACGGGGATGTTTTTTATATAGATCATCCAATACTTTTTTGGCGGTATCGTATTTTTGCTGTCTGGTTAAAATCCAGGAATAACGGTATCCAATTTTTGCATCATCAGGATTCTTCTGATATAGATATTTATACTCTGCTAGACTTTTATTTAAATTGTCTTTTTGTAAATATAAGTCAGCAAGTAACTTTCGAATTTCAGTATTATGAGGTTCCTTTCGTTTGGCTATCTTTAAATTTTTCAGTCCCTGATTGTGTTTATTTAGGTTTAAATACGATTTGGCGAGCTGAAAGTAAACCCGGGCAGAACTTGAATCCTGGCTAATAACCTCCTGATATTCAATAATGGCTTTGGCATAATTTTTATTCATGTAGTAGATTTCACCATTTAAAAATGATTCCAGTATAGAAGGAGAAATATCAAAATCTTTAGTCTCTTCCACAGGTTCTTGTTGTTTTTTAACTCTTATATTTTTACTGATAGAAGCACAATTGTGAAAAAGGAAAATGATCAGTAAAACACTTGTAATATGTATATATTTTATTTTTGTATTCACAGGAATACCATGTTTGTTTAAAAAAATTTAAGCCCTACTTCTGGATAAAGTAGGGCCTTTTATTGCTATCAATTATTGATAAATTTCCTCTTTATTGCAATCGCAAACTTTTATCATCGTATTTTTAAATTTTAGTGAATTCTTATCTTCAGGATCAACCGGTCGAATATATTTAACAATCTCGACTTCTTCCCCACATTCAGGGCAGACGTCGCCTTCATTTTTCTGGGCTGCCTTTTTTGTTTTTTCTGCAAAAGATGGTGACATTTTATCACTCCTTAATTTTATATTTTATTCGTTTTCATATATAGTAACTTGATTTTTTCCTGCTTGTTTAGAATCATACATAGCTTCATCGGCATTAGAAATTATTTCTTTATAGTCCTCGCCGTCCTTGGGGAAGGAGGCGATGCCAATACTAATTGTAATATTTATCTCGGTCCCATCCTGTTTAAAAATAAAATTTTCAACATTACTCCGAATTCTTTCTCCTGTCTTAATACAATCTTCCTTTTTAGCATTTATTAGAATTATGGCAAATTCTTCACCACCATAGCGAGCAACAGTATCAATAGATCTTATACTTCCTCGAATGACTTTTGATAGCTTCTCTAATACAAAGTCACCAAAAAGATGTCCATGTGTATCATTGATCTCTTTAAAATCATCAATGTCTAAGATCATTAATGTTAATGTATTATCGTATCTACGACACCTTTCAATTTCATCTTTGAGTTCATTTTTAAAAGCACGGTGGTTATATAATTGAGTTAATCCGTCTAGAGTAGCCAGGTCTTCAATCTTCTTATGTTCCTTCATTTGCGTAGCAAGATTATCAATGGAATCACAGATGTAAGATAACAGATTTAAATCCTGTTGGTCATATTGATGTGGGGAAAAACTTTCTAGTACAATCCCCCCTGATTCGCCCTCTTTCATCGGCAGATGAATACCTATACAGGATCTATATTTTAATTCTTCCATATCGTCTTCTTTGAATCGAAAGTTTAAGTCAGTTTTGTCGTAGTCAGAAATTAAAATATCTTCTTCTGTTTCAATCAATCTGGGTAAACTTTGAGTATATCTAATACTATCTCCAATTTTTAAGTCAGTCTCTTCTCCGGCTACAAATTCTACCGACATTGATAAAGTTTTCTCTTTTCTCTTTTTGGTATAGATCAATAGTCGGTCAAAATATAAATATTTTTTAATTAATTCTGAAGTCTTTTTATAAAAATCGAGTAATGATATCTCTAACGGATTAAATTGGTGAAATTCAGTAAGATCTTTTAACAAAGTCATTTTATTGGCCTGAATTTCAATGGAATCAACCTGCCAAACAAATTGCGAAAACATCTCTGAAAAATTTTTAGCAAGTTGGGCATCTTCTTGATTCCACTTTTCTTCTTCCTGGCTATCAATTCCAATTATCCCAACAAATTCATTAACTATAACCGGAATTAGCATTAACGAACTAATTTGTTTTGGATTTTGATAGTATATTAAATATGTATTGTCAAATTGGGAACTATTGTATATTTTTGGGGACTTTTTATTGATAATTTCACTATAAATTGAACCACCTGTTTGAATGTTTTTAACTAATTCTACTTCTTGCCTGGATTGATAATCCTGTAAAATATATTTGTTTTGATTTTTGTTGTATAAATATAAAAAAGCAGTATTTCCCGCCAGTGAACTTCTTAATAAATTTAATAATTGGGAGGTGAGTAATTTATAATTTTTTTGTGGATCAATATTTAAATCTAAATTAGTAGGACCAGTATGTTGCCTGGTTGAGGTCTTAGAGTTTGACTTTTCAGGCCCATTCATTAATTGATTATAAAGGGATTTTAACTCAATGAATAGATAGACAAAATAAGAAGCAATTCCTATAAAAATAATTGTGTATAAAATAGTTTGAAAGAGAGAAGGAACATTATTAAGCATATCCATACCTGGAAATACCAGGAATAAAAATAGTAAAGCCAGTAATATAATACCTATCGAAATAATTGAATAAAAATTATTCATAAATTCCACATTTTTTAGTACCAAAAAATACTATTTAATTGACTAAAAATCAACTTTTAGGCCACAGTTTAGAATAAAAATAACTGATTATTGAACCTGAAAATTCATTCGCAATTATTTTTATCCACAAGAGCCACCCCGTAATTCTACGGGATCAGAAAAAATAATACCTTTGGGATTTAAATCATTCCTGACTCCAATCAACGGCATTTTTAAATAGAAGCGAATAAATAAAAATTAAGAGACATTTAGAGACTATATTTGGTAGAATCATGAATAATCCAGTCGAAAGGAGTTTTTGATTAAATGATTAATGAAATATTGTATTTTTATTTATATGATGGTTTGTCAAACAATCTAATCACTGTCAATCTGAGTGCTTCGATAAAGACCTCAATTAAGGCAGTCGGAGGATGAAAAGTTAGTTAATAATAACCAAAATATATCAAATTAAATAAACCTCCTCAAATGGTGAAAAGCCGTTTTGTTGCACCACTAACATAAACAATGATTTGCCAACTATTTAAATGCTTTAAATAATAATCAATATACCTGGATTATTCATAACCATTTTAAAACGGTATGTTAAGAATATATTTTATATTATTTTAGTTACCCTTTTCTATAAAAACTCAGTTTTTATAGTTATGAATGAGTCAACTGAAAAAAGTAATAAAAACTGTCATTATGAGCGGAGTCGAATAATGATTACCCCCTGTTCTCGTCCATGGTTCGACTCCGCTCACCATGACAATTTTATCGATC
>Ga0102941_1000193_pt1 | contig 26856 bp, 24 predicted proteins | sample SalPonR2_C_D2_MG_FD_79281 | JGI IMG/M metagenome (GOLD analysis project Ga0102941, IMG submission 79281) | Salt pond soil microbial communities from South San Francisco under conditions of wetland restoration - Salt Pond MetaG R2_C_D2_MG | ecosystem: Environmental > Aquatic > Marine > Intertidal... | reverse complement strand
TCCAGAAGAATACATATTATATATGAATAATGTCTATTGGTCGACAAATTCAAAACTTGTAGATTTATTAGAGTTGGTAGAGTAACTCGTAAAATTAGCACTATATTAGATAGCTAATAAGGTACACTTTCCTTAATATGAGTAATCAACAATAAATGCTAAAAAATTTATAATCACTTATGATAAGGTTCACCCTAACATAGTGTACTTCAAAATATATTTACAAACACGCTATAATGAGATATAATTATAGCGTAAAGTAAATAGAGGTGTTTATTATGGATTATTGGGATAAATTAGAAAAATTAATTGAAGATAAAGAGGGAATTGTACTTACAAAAGATTTAAAAGAATATAATATTCCTAGATATTATCTTACTATTTTAACAAAAAAAAATAAACTAGAAAGAGTAGCAAGGGGTGTTTATATAACCCCAGAAGCATTTGACGATGAGATGTATAGAATTCAAGCTAAAAACGAAAAAATAATATATTCTCATGAAACAGCTTTATATTTACACGACTTATCTGATAGACCTCCTATATCATATACAGTAACTGTTCCTCAAGGATACAATGCTACTCACTTAAAAAAAGAAGGCTTAGTAGTACATACTGTGAAAAATGAAACGTATCAATTAGGTATTGGAAAAGGAAAAACTATTTTTGGAAGAACTATTCAAGTCTATGATATAGAAAGAACGATATGCGATATTGTAAGAAATAGAAAAAATATGGATATGTCACTATTTAATGATGCATTAAAAAGATATGCTAGACTAAATCAAAAGGATACTTCTTTATTAATGGAGTATGCAGAAAAATTAAACATAAAAAAAATACTGAGACAGTATATGGAGATATTACTATGAAGAATTCTCAACAGTTAAAAGATTTAATAAAAAATATGACAAAAGAAAGTGGAATAAATCCACAAATTTTGATAACAAAGTATATGATTGAAAGATTATTAGAAAGGATATCAGTTTCAAAATACAAGGATAGATTTATTTTGAAAGGAGGTATGTTGATATCTTCTTTAATAGGATATGAGCTAAGATCAACAATGGATGTTGACACGACAATTAAAAGCATACCTTTATCAGAAGAAAATTTGTATAATATTTTTAATGAAGTAACAAAGATTGATATAGATGATAATGTTAGTTTTAAAATTAAAAGCATAAGATACATAAGAGAAGAATCTGAGTATGGAGGGATGAGGGTTTCAATAGATGGGATGATTAATAAAACCATTATACCTTTTAAAGTTGATGTTACAACTGGGGATGCTATAACGCCAAAAGAAATAGAATATGATTATGAATTAATGCTGGAAGATAAAAAGATAAATTTATATTCATATAACATAGAAACAATTTTAGCTGAGAAAATCGAAACTTTAATTTCAAGAGGAATTACAAATACAAGAATAAGAGATTTTTATGATATTCATATAATATATAAAACCCAAGATAAAAAAATAAATTATGAAACTCTAAATAAAGCTATAGACGCTACATTTAAAAATAGAAAAACAAGCAATATGATTGAGAAAAAGGACAAAATATTAAATGAAGTAATAAATGATGAGGAGATAAAAAATCTTTGGAGAAATTACCAAAAGGAATATCCTTATGCAAAATCAATTACCTGGTTAGAAATAAATGAATCATTAATTAATATCTTTAGAAAGATTTAATGATGAATAATTTATCGACTGGTTTTAGTCTGATTACCGTCCAGTTTCCGGACGTAAAAGTGAGATTATTAAAAATATAACCGTACGAAAATTTATGTATGGATGAATTTTCATAAAATAAAAAGACAAACTATAAAAATCATAGATTTTCGAATCACTTATGATAAGGCTCACCCCTATTTATTCGAAAAGTCCGATAGACTTGTTCTAGAAGTATCAGTCTAAAAAGTTGATGTGGGAAGGTCATTTTTGAAAAAGAAAGTCTAAGATTGGATTTTTTTAAGACAGCATCAGATAAACCTAGGGATCCCCCAATTATAAAAGTGAAGCTGCTGTTTCCTTGAACAGTAAGTTTCTTTATTTTTTTAGCAAAATCCATACTGGATAATTGGCTGCCGTCTTTATCTAGAGATACTACGTAGGAGTAGTTATCAAGCTTTTTAAGTATATTTTTTCCTTCTGTATCTTTTACCATTTCCATTTCTTTTCCACTTAGATTTTCAGGAGCTTTTTCATCTGGTATTTCAATTATTTTAAGTTTTGTGTAGTTAGTTAATCTTTTTTTAAATTCTTTGATTCCCTGCTTTATATATTTTTCTTTTATTTTTCCTACTGCTATTATTGTTATCTTCAAATCTAATCTCCTATCATTTTTTCCACTCTATCTATATATCCTTGCATGTCGAATTTTCTTTCTAGGCCATTGGAATTCATATATCTAAGCTTACCAAATATTGGTCTTTCTTTCCAGGCTCTATCGTGCTTGCCGAAACACCAGGCTATACCTGTGAAACTATTTGGATCTCTACCGTCTATAAAATATTTATTGTTTAAATAAAGAGAATTTTTATACGCAGTTTCATAATCTGGCGACCACTCTAAGATTTTTTTGCACCAGTACATTCTCATATATGTATGCATAAATCCTGTTTGTACCATTTCTTTCATAGAAGTATTCCAATATTTATCGTGGGTATTGTAGTTTTCCAATTTTTCTAAAGAGTATATATATTCTCTATCATCATCTACATGATCTTCCATGGTTTTATAAGCCCAGTCGTAGGTTATATTATCAAACTCGTCGTATTTTTCGTTGTAGTATATGAAATTGATGGCCAGTTCTCTTCGAATTACCAGCTCCTCTATAAAATCATCCATAGGCTCTTTTATATGAGGGTTTTTTTCTAACAATTCATTTAACTTTACAACAATTTCAACAGGAGAAATATGACCAAAATGTAGATATGGGCTTAAAAAAGAGTTGTATATAAATTCCGGATGATTTTTATCTAAGTAGTGGTTGATACTGTGGTTATAAAATTCTTTAAACTTTTTACGTCCTTCTTTTTCTCCACCTTTAAAAATCTTGATAGGTTTAATACTTTTATCTATATTTAGTTCCTTTACAAATTTAATAGGATCTATTACTTTTACAAAATCGTTATTTAAACTTATATCAAGACTGTTTATTTCTGGTATGATATGTTCCATTTCTACTGCATAATCATCAAGGTGTTTAGTTATTTTAGGTCTAATAGTACGAGCGGCATATTCTTCTTTATCGGATACTTCTTCTACAGGGACTACTACGTCACTTTCCACCATCATTATATTTTCTAATCCTATTTTTTCGGATTCTTCAATCACTTTATTTCGCCAATTTTTCTGAATTCTAAGATATCCTTTATCCATAACTAAATAAGCTGCATTTTCCATTAGTTTAATACAACCTTTTTCAGGAGAGGTATTATATATTATAAATTCAACTCCCATTTTGTTGAATTCAGATTTCAAATAGTCTAGACCTTCAGCCATAAAAGTGTAGTGTCTAAGATTTCCATCTGGAAAGTCGTCTGTTATGCCGAAATAAACAAGCAAGGGGATATTGTGAAGGTTTGATAAGATTACAGCTGCATTTAAAGCATGGTTGTACTTAATTCGTTGGGATTGCTGCATCCAGTAAAGTATGTAATCTCCTTCTATATTTTTATTTTTCTTTATGTGTTTTATTCTGCCTTTTTCCATTATTACACCTTCTTTGGGGTTAGTAATTCTATACCTTCATTAATCATAGATATTTCGATGGGTGCTTCAAAGGCATATTCTCCATCTAAGTCTATAGCTAAGTTTTTGTCGGAATTTATCTTTACTTTCTTAGACTTAAAGTAATGAACTTTTTTGTGGTGTATATGGTCTCCACTCAAAAGTTTAGTAAACAAATTTAGAAGTTCGAAAGGTGGGCTGTGTTCTATTACCAATACATCAAAAAAACCATCATTGTATTTAGCATCAGGTGAAAATTTCTTAAATCCTCCGATACTAGGAGTATTACTAACTAAAAATACAAGAGCATTAAGCTCTAATGTTTTTTCTTCTGTACTTACTTTTATTTTGTATGATTTTTCGATTTGTTGAGGAATCTCTATAGCTGCTTTTATATAATATGAATATTTTCCTAATATAGTTTTTGTTTCACTAGGAACATCATAAGGAATATTCGTAAAAGCTCCACCGGAAGCAACATTTATAAAGTATTTATTATTTGCTTTACCTACATCTACCTTTTGATAAGTTTGTGCTTCTAAGAGCTTGGTGAATCCGTGTACTGTAGTTGGAATTTCCATATAGGTTGCAAAGTCATTTACGGTACCAGAAGGTAGAACAGCCAGTTTTGATTTACAAGTTGAATTCATAATGCCGTTTACTACTTCATTTATTGTACCGTCACCGCCGCATGCTATTATTAGTTCAAAACCTTCACTGCAGGCATCGGTAGCTGCTCTTTGAGCGTCTCCTTCCTTTTTTGTAGCATAAAAAGTAAAGGTAACATCTTCACTAACCAAAATATTTTTGCTTATTTGAAATATTTTATTTTGTACTATTTCGTTTCCCGATGAGGGATTGTATATAACTTTATATTTTTTCATATTAATGTCTTCTTTCTTTTGAAGTAAATATTCCTTGAAGTACCCAGTTTGATAATCCTATAATAATACCTGCTAAAATTGCATCTCTGAAACTTAATATTGTAAGGGAAGTAATAGCTGCTGTGAAGCTTACGATGATGCCGTTAACCACTAGGTAAAATAATCCAAAGGTAAGTAGTGTAATAGGTAAAGATAAAAATACTATTACAGGTTTAATTACAGTATTTATTATGCCGAAAATCATAGCTACTATAAATAAGTTGATTAAACCTGAAATGATTACTCCATCTAATAGATAAGCAGCTAATGAAATAGCTACCATATTTAATACTATTCTACCTAAAAAACTGTTCATTTATATCAACTCCTTTATAAAATTGGTGAAAGAAGTCTTGAGATAGATTCTTTAAACCTAACTGTTAGCCTTCTTTCTAAATATAATTCTCTTGTTAATTCATTTGATAATTCTATATCCTTTTCAAAAGCTTTTTGTAAAATCTTTGAAGTTTCTCTGGAATATATAATTGCATTGACTTCAAAATTAAGCTTAAAACTTCTAACGTCAAAGTTGGCAGTTCCTACAGAAGAAATTTTTTCATCCACTACCATAGTCTTAGCATGAAGAAATCCGTTCTCATAAGTATATACTTTTACTCCAAATTTTAGTAATTCTCCTACATAGTTTAATGATGCCCAGTAAACAAAAGGGTGGTCGGGCTTGTTTGGTATCATTATTCTTACATCTACACCAGACATAGCTGCTATTTTTAAAGAATCTATAACACTAGAATCTGGAACAAAATATGGAGTTTGAATATAAATACTTTTTTGGGCCATACTTATCATTTTCACATAATTTTGTTTGATTCTTTCAAATGGTGTATCAGGGCCGCTTGAAATTATCTGTATTCCCTTGTCCCCTTCTCCATCTATGTATGGAAAATATTTGGGAGTGTAGTTCAAGTCATCTTTTCCTGTGCTTCTCCAATCAAGCATAAATCTTATCTGTAAATCTCTTACTGCTGAGCCGTATATTTTAACGTGGGTATCTCTCCAGTAGCCAATTTTTTCATTTAAACCTTTGTATTCATCACCTACATTAAAGCCACCAACATATCCTATCTTTCCATCTATTATAGCTATCTTTCTGTGGTTTCTGTAGTTCATTTTTAAGTTGATTCCAAATAGAGGACTTTTAAAAAACTCTCCTACCAGTCCTCCTGATTCTTTAAACTCCTTAAAAGCACTTTGCTTAACTTCTCTTCCTCCTATTGAATCATATATAAGTCTTACTTCAATACCTTCTGCTGCCTTTTTAGCAAGGAGTTCTATAAGATCTCGTGAAGTTTCATCATTTTTAATAATATAATAAAGAAGATGTATGTGGTTGTTAGCATTTTCTATTGAGTCTTTTAAATCTCTAAATTTTTCTTTACCATCTGTAAAAACTTTAACTTGATTGTCTTGTGAATAATGAGATTTATTGCTAAAAACATTCATTTTTATCAAATCTAAGTACTGATTCATTTCTTTTTCATTCATTTCAAATTTATTATTTTTTATTGCTTCTTCTTGTCTTTGTATATATGATCCGTATATTTTCTTCTCTATTATTTTCATTTCAAATAATTTCTTTCTGCTAAAATTTTGAGCAAGAAAAATATATCCAACGAATCCTAAAATAGGAATCATCAAGAGAACAAGAACCCATGCTAAAGTAGCTGTAGGGTCTCGTCTTTCCAGAAATATAACTACTAATGCTAGCAAAATATTAATAACAAAAATCCAACTTAGCCATCCTAAGGTAAATACCATAAAAATCCTCCAAATAAAAAGTGATTATAAATTAATTATACCATAAAATACCCTTATTTATACACTTAAGAAGGGATAAATAAAAAAGCGGAGAAAAATCTCCGCTTTAAAAAGGGTTTGGGATCAGATTTTGGATATAGCTTCTACCGGACATACTTCTGCACAGCGTCCACAAAGAAGGCATTCGGATTTATCTATTAAGGCTACTTTGCCTGAGATTGAATCACCTGGACATACCTTTGCACATTTACCGCAGCTTATACATTTTTCCGAATCTACTTCATAACCTTTTTTAGTTTTTTTAGCAAATATAGATTGTAGAGTTCCGTAGGGACATAGATATCTGTGCCATAAGGCTTCTTCAAATATCAAACTAAGTAGTACTCCGAATCCTGTTAAAAGAGGAAGTATTGGTAACTTTTTGCCTGACTTCATTGTAAAAGCCATCATTACGACTAAAAGACCTAGGGCAATATACCTTACAGCCGGATTTTTAATCCAGTTGGGTACCTTGATTTTTTTCTTTTTTGATATTTTTTGAGTTGCTTCAGTCAAGGTGTTAATAGGACAAATATAACCACAGTAAACTCTTCCTAAAAATGGAGCTAAAAGTAAAGAGATCAAGAAAATACCAAGCCAAAGCTGGACTCTTCCTATTACCATTATAAAAACAAATGTTGCTAAAAAAAATATTTGCAAAATTTTCTTCATGGGAATCCTCCTTGTAATCTTTATAATATAATTGTATAAGGATTAATAAAAAAGATATGTAACCTAGGGTACTATTTGAAATTAAATCCTAATAGATACTTAGGGGAAAAAGAATCAGAAACAAAAAATCAAAACTTGAAAAAACAGTTAATAGATGTATAATCTTATATGATAGTTGTTTATGTGAAAAAACTAAAAATTAAAATATTGATAAAGGTATAGATTTTGCAGAAATCAATGACTTAGATATAAAAGGATTTTAATTATCCTTATATTGAATAAATGATAGTTAAATTGAAAAATAAGGAGTATTAAATAAATGTATATATTAGATTACCATGTTCATAGTAATTTTTCTCCGGATAGTAAAGCAGATTTGGAAGAAATAATAGTTAACTCATTAAATAAAAAGATTAAAACACTAGTAGTGACAGACCATTTAGAGTGCGACGATAATAGGGAATACTATTCAATTGCATACTTTAAAAAAAGAGAGAAACTAATCAATGAAATAAGTGAAAGTTATAAAAATAAAATTGAAATATTAACAGGTGCAGAATTAGGACAGCCCCAAAACAACATCAGTAGGGTTGAGGAGGTTTTCCAAAAATTGAAATTTGATTATACCTTAGGAGCCCAACACAAGGGATTAAATGGAGAATATTTAGAAAATATTGATTTTACAGTAAAAACCAATGAAAATGTAAGATGCTATTTTGAAGAAGTCTACAAAATAACTAAGATAAAAAAAATTGATTGTCTTGCACATATAGATTTAGTTAGAAGATATGCTTCAAGGATGGGTGTGCAAATAGATATAAAAAAATATGAATATCAAATTTCTGAAATACTTAAATCTGTTATAGAAAATAATAAAGGTATTGAGGTAAACACTTCAGGCATGAGACAAAAAATGGGTGATTTTATGCCAAACATAGAAATACTAAAGTTATATAAAAAACTAGGGGGAAAAATTGTGACTGTTGGTTCTGACTCCCATATCTGCAAGAATGTAGGTAGAGATATATCAAAAGCTTACAATCTTCTTAGAGAAGTAGGATTTAAGTATGTTTCATTATACAGAAATGGGAAATTGGAATTTGAGAAGTTAGCTGATAAGAAAATTGAATAAAATATATTAATTTGTTATACTTAATTGAAATTAAAATCAGACAGGAGTAAGTTATGGCGCAAATTGAATATTCGTTAGAAAACAAAGGATTTAAACAGCTTATGGCTGTATCTTTAGGGCATTTTACAAATGATTTTTATGTTGCAACGATAGCACCTATATCAGTTTATTTCGCTTATAAATTGGGTTTAAATTTAACTCAACAAGGATTGATATCTGTTGCAGTACTTGTATTTTCATCATTATTACAACCTGTATTTGGCTTATTATCAGATAAAAAAGGAAAACCAAAACATCTTATTATTTCAATTATATGGATTGCGGCTTTGATAAGTTTGTCAGGAATAATAAATAATTTTTATATTCTACTTATTGTAATTGCACTTGGTTCTTCTGCATCAGCCCTTTATCATCCCTTAGGATCTACTACAGCAGTAACTTTAGGACGTAAATCTAAAGGGACTAGTTTATCAATATTTATGACTATAGGAGGATTTGCTGGTCCTGTTGCTTCTATTGTTGGATTGTGGATTGCTGCTAGTTTTGGTATAGAAAAAATAGTGTTTCTTGTTGTCCCGGGTATCTTAGTAGCTGGATTTATGTATTATTCTGGAGTTCAAAATATAAAAATAGATACTTTTGAAAATAGAAAAAAAGACAATATTGAGAATAAGATTGAAGAAGTTAAAAAATTAAGCCTAACTAAAAAAAGTATGTTTTGGTTGGGGATACTTATATATATCAGTATAATGAAAGTTTTGAGCGGAAGATTTATTATAACCTACGGTATTCAGATTCTTTCTCTTAAAAGTTTTACTTACGGTGCGATTTTATTATCCATACACCTCTTAGGTAGACCTATAGGGACAATGACTGGAGGAATACTAATAGACAAGATAGGAGATAAAAAAGTATTTATTTTTGGAATGTTTTTAAGTTTATTAAGTTTATCTTTAATTGGATACGGTAATAGCTGGTTAACTGCATTAGGTGTTGGAAGTTTGGGGTTTTGTTCTTCTCTAACCAATACAGTAGGTGTGTTAGTAAGTCATAAAATTATCCCAGATAGTCAGTCATTTGCTACAGGTATAATAATGGGAATTCCTGGTGGTGTAGGTTCATTAACAATGATAATTTTCAGTGGGCTTGCCGATGTAAATGGATTAATATATTCTGTAAAAGCATTAATTTTACCTTTTGCATTAGCAACAATACTTACATATTTTATGCTTTATAGAAGAAATCAATAATATTTATAAAAATAATGTTTGACAAACAAATAAATCTGTTTTATAATTGAAAAAATTAATTAAATGTAACATAAACTATGATAGGAAGAGTAAATAAGTCGAAGAATCAGAGCGAGTAGGTGTTAGTGAGAGTCCTATATTAAAAGATTTATTGAAGAACACCCTTGAGTTTCCAACCGAAATTTATTAAAGTAGACTTGGACGTGGACTGCACGTTACAGCAGTTAGGTATCGATATTTGATTATCCGTACTAAATGAGCGCCAATTTTGGTTAATTAAGGTGGCACCGCGAAATTCAACCTTTCGTCCTTAAGATTATATGAGAATGTAATTTTAAGGACGGAAGGTTTTTTTAATTTATGTTACAAAAGAAAGGAAGGAAAAAAATGAAAAGAACATTGTTATCAGATTTAAAAAGAAAAAAAGAGAAGGATCAAGTATTACTAAATGGATGGATACACAAGATTAATAATTTCAAAAACTTTTCTTTCGTAACACTAAGAGATAGAAGTGGATTTGTTCAAATGATAGTAGAAGATGAAGAACTTCTGGAAAAGTTAAAGCTTGAAATATCCGTAGAAGTAAAAGGAGATATAGTATTAAATGAAAAAGCACCTGAAGGAATTGAGGTACATGTAGATTATTTAAAAGTATTAGGTAAGGGAGAATATGATTTGCTTCCCTTTGCAATAAATGGAAGAAAAATAGATGCATCTCTTGAAAAACAGCTGGATTACAGAACAGTAACTTTGAGAAGAAAAGATAAGAGGAGTATTTTCAAAATTCAGCAAGGTATAGTTGAAGGATTTAGAGAATTTTTAACCAAAAAAGATTTCTCAGAAATACATACTCCTAAAATTATTGGCAGCGAAACTGAAGGTGGTTCAGAAGTTTTTACTGTAGATTACTTTGGACAAAGAGCTTTTTTAGCACAGAGTCCTCAGTTTTACAAACAGATGATGGTTGGTTCCGGAATGGAAAGAGTATTTGAAATAGGTGCGGCTTACAGAGCTGAACTTCACAGTACATGGAGACATTTAAACGAATATATGAGTTTAGATTTAGAAATGGGATTTATTTCCGACGAGCATGATATAATGGATATGGAAGAAGAAATGATGAAACATATAGTATCTAAACTAAAATCTGAATATAGGGAGGAACTTGATACATTAAAGGTAGAACTTCCCCAAATAGATAAAATCCCAAGAATACCTCTAGATAAAGCACAGGAAATACTTTTAGAGAAATATGATAAAAAATCCCCAGAAGGTAATATAGATGGTGAAGGGGAAAAGTTAATATATGAATATGTAAAAGAAAAATATGGAAGCGAGTTTGTTTTTTTAACAGATTATCCAAAATCTAAAAGACCACTTTATACAATGCCTAAAAAGGATGATCCTGAGAAAACCAACAGCTTTGATTTAATATTTAGAGGACTTGAAATTACCACCGGTGGACAGAGAATTCACGATTATAGTTTTCTTAAAGAGCGAATAGTAGAAGAAGGAATAAAACCTGAAAATATGGATTTTTATTTGGAGACATTTAAATACGGAATGCCACCTCACGGAGGACTGGCAATCGGGCTAGAAAGACTTACAATGATGCTGCTAAAACTTGAAAACATTAGAGAAGCAACCCTATTTCCAAGAGATATAAATAGGATTAAACCATAGGAGGAAAAGATGAAAGTAAGTAGAGATGAGGTTAAATATATAGGAAAACTGGCAAATTTAAGGTTCAATGAAGAAGAAATGGATAAGTTGATAAAGGAATTTGAAAGTATACTTGAACATTTTGTAAACTTAGAGGAAGAAAATCTTGATGGTTATGAAATGTATTCCTTTGATGAAAAATCCCTAAGGACAAGAACAGATGAAGTAGTTAATTTTGATAATAGGGATAAACTTTTTTCAAATGTAAAGAAAATGAGAGATAAGTGCATTGAAATTCCAAAAGTTGTAGATTGAGAGGTGGATTATGTATAGTGTTAATGAAATAAAAAAAGGATTGGAAGAAAAGGAATTTTCTACAGTAGAGATAGTTAGAGAATATTTAGAAAAAATAAAAAAGAAAGACGATAAAATTAAATCTTTTATAACTTTAAGAGAAGAAGAAGCTCTTAAAGAAGCTGAAGAAACGGATAAAAAAATAGCTTCCGGTAAAAAGCTTAAAATTTTAGAAGGTATACCTATAGGTCTTAAGGACAATATAGCTACAAAAGGGTTGAAAACCACCTGTTCTTCAAAAATTTTGGAAGACTTTATACCTCCATACGATGCAGGGGCAGCTATTAAGATAAAAGAAAAAGGTGGAATAATACTTGGCAAACTAAATATGGATGAATTTGCTATGGGTTCATCGACAGAAAATTCAGCTTTTTTTGATACAAAAAATCCTTGGGATTTAGAAAGAGTTCCTGGTGGATCATCAGGAGGATCTGCGGCAGCAGTTTCAGCAGGTTTTGCACCTATTACCTATGGTTCTGATACAGGTGGTTCTGTGCGTATTCCCGCATCATTTTGTGGTGTAGTAGGTCTTAAGCCAACATATGGATTGGTTTCCAGATACGGACTTATTGCTCTTGCATCATCTTTAGATCAGATAGGCCCCTTTGGTAAATCCGTAGAGGATTGTATATACGGTCTGAAGGGAGTGCAGGGATTCGATGAAAAAGACAGCACTTCAAAAGATGTGAAAATGCCGGACTATTTTAAAGAAATAAAAAAAGGAATAAAGGGCTTAAAAGTGGGAGTGCCGGAAGAATTTTTTGCCCATGGTATAGATAAAGAAGTTAAAGAAAAAGTGGAATACAACATAAAAATACTGGAAAAATTAGGAGCTCATGTAGAAAAATTCAGTCTTCCTATTACCGCTACAGGACTTTCAGCCTACTATATAGTTTCATCAGCAGAAGCTAGCTCAAACCTTGGAAGATATGATGGAGTAAGATATGGAGTAAGAACCGATGAGTACAAAAGTTTCAAAGAGCTTATAGTTAAATCTAGAACAGAAGGTTTTGGTGAAGAAGTGAAAAGAAGAATAATGCTGGGAACATACGCCTTGTCTTCTGGATACTACGATGCATATTATAAAAGAGCTATGATATTTAGGAAAAAGGTTGAAAAACTTTTCGATGAAGCTTTTGAAAAATACGATGTTGTTGTATCACCAACCCTTCCAGTCTTGCCTTTTAAATTAGGAGAAAAAAGAAGTAACCCTATGGAAATGTATCTATCGGATACTTTTACAGTAAATATAAACTTAGCAGGTATACCAGCGGTATCGGTACCAGCTGGATTCAGCAAAGAGGGACTTCCTATAGGAATTCAGTTTATAGGAGATAAATTTAGAGAAGATATACTTTTTAGATTTGCTTATGCCCTAGAACAAGAGATTAAATTGAATCTAAATCCTTGGAAGGAGGGAAGATAATGGGTGCTTATGAAACAGTGATAGGACTGGAAATACATGTTGAATTAGGTACAAAATCAAAAATATTTTGCGGATGTTCTACAAAATTTGGTAGTAAAGCTAATGAAAATACTTGTCCTGTATGTATAGGGTTGCCTGGAGTAATGCCCGTACTTAATGAAAAAGTAGTAGAATTAGCAGTTAAGGCTGGTCAAGCAATAAATTGTAAAATAAACAAGATAAATAAAACAGATAGAAAAAATTATTTCTATCCTGACCTTCCAAAAGCGTATCAGATATCACAATTTGATATGCCTGTATGCTCAGATGGATACTTAGAATTAGGAGACAAATTTCAAGGTAAAAAGGTCGGAATAACGAGAATTCACATAGAAGAAGATGCAGGAAAGCTTATTCACTTGGAAGATGAAGATGTAACTCTTATTGATTACAATAGAGCAGGTGTACCTCTTGTAGAAATAGTTACAGAACCGGATATAAGAAGTGCAGAAGAAGCTTATAATTTTCTAAAAAAACTGAGAAATATACTTGTGTATTCGGAAATTTCCGATTGTAAAATGGAAGAAGGTTCTTTAAGGTGTGATGCTAATATTTCCATAAGAAAAGTAGGTTCTGATGTCTTAAATACTAAAGTTGAAATAAAAAACATGAACTCCTTTAAGGAAGTACATAAGGCTTTATTAAAGGAAGAAAAAAGACAGTTGGAACTTTACAGATATGGAGAAGAACATAAAATAGTACAGGAGACAAGAAGATGGGATGCAGGAAAAGGTAGAACTATAACAATGAGAACAAAGGAAGATGCCCATGATTATAGATATTTTCCGGAACCAGATCTTCCGCCTATGATATTAGAAAAAAAATATATAGATGATATTAAATCTAGTATTCCAGAACTTCCTATGAAAAAAATGGAAAGATTTGTAAGAGATTACGGTTTGTTACAGAAAGATGCTGAAGTAATTATTGATGAAAAATCAACAGCGGATTATTTTGAAGATTTAGTATTAAAAACAAAGGATCCTAAGGAATCCAGCAACTGGTTGATTACAGAAGTGTTAAGAAGTTTAAAAGAATATGATGAGATACCGGTAACTTCAAAGCAACTTTCAGAATTGATTAAAGAGATTAAATCTGGAAGTATAAGCAGAAATGCTGGGAAGAAGGTATTTGATAAAATGTGTACTAGCGATAAGATGCCTGAGAAAGTAATAATAGAGCTTGGGTTAAAGCAGATAAGCAGTGAAGGTGAACTTGAAAAAATTGTAGGAGAAATATTAGATAATAACATAGAAGCAGTAGAAGATTTCAAGAGTGGTAAAGGGAAAGCTTTTGGATTCTTAATGGGGCAGTCTATGAAAGCAACAAAAGGAAAGGCAAACCCTGGGGTAGTGAAAAAACTGTTAGAAGAAAAATTAAAGAAATAAAGCAAGAATTGATAGATTTCTGTTTCTTTATGATTTATAGAATTATCTCTTAGTTAGCCATAAGCAATGGTTATAGAGGATAAGTAAAACACACTACATATTGTTAGACTTTTAACAATATGTAGTGTAAAATGGAATATATTTATTTAAAGTAAAATACTATTTTGGGGAGACATTATGCTGAAAACGATTTCATTCAAACATTCTTTAAAATTTAAGATAGTTTTTGTAACTTTTCTAATAATCATAATGCTAATAGGTCTTCTTTTATATAAATTCCATAAAGATCAAGAAGATATGATAAAAATGCAGGAAGACAATTTAAATCAAATAGCAGTTGATACAATTCAAAGAAGATTTAAGGTGAGTTATCAAATATTAGAAGTAGGGGTAACTCAAATTTTAGAAAATTCTTCAATAATAGAATCTTTTGCTGAAAGAGATAGAGAAGAATTACTAAATTTAGTGAAAAATCCTTTTAATGAACTTAAAGAAGTAGGAGTTACACAATTTCACTTCTATTTAGCTGATAATAAAAGTTTTTTAAGAGTACATGAACCTAATCTTTTTGGTGATAATTTAGAATTTAGAAAGACTATATCAACTATAAACAAAGATCCAAATCACAAGGCAATTAAAGGTATAGAAGAAGGTATTCAAGGGTTATGTTTACGTTATATTCACCCTATATATTATAATGAAGAATACATAGGAAGTATAGAATTAGCTATGGAATTAGAAGATAGAATTTTAAATATATTCAATAATGTAAGTGGAGGAGAATGGTATCTATACTCTATAAAAGAAAATCAAAATTTTTTGATGAAAGGGACAACGGATGAAGATGCTTATCCTATTAATTTCAACGAAAAACATTTAGATGATTTAAAAAAGGGTGAAATCATTGAAAGATATGATTCACCATATATAATACAGATGATACCAATTACAGATTTTGAGGGTAACCATTCATACTATCTAAAAAGAGTTTTCAACAATAGTGAATTAATAGAATTAAGCAATAAATATACTTTTAACAGTTTAATATATTCGTTAATTATTGCTCTTTTAGGAATGTTGATGCTATGGTTAGTTGTGAACTATCTACTAAAACCTCTTAGTTATTTAGAAGATAAGACAAGACGTTTCATGGCTGGAACTCTCGATGAAAGTATTAAAGTTGATACAAAATCAGAGATAGGATATTTAGCAGATACTATGGAAAAAATGAGATTAGCCTTACTCAAAAGAGAAAAAAAGTTAAAAGAATTAAGTTTCAAAGATTCTTTGACAAAATTATATAATAGACATTACTTAGAGCATATATTTAAGGCTTTCGATGAGAATAAATCTTATCCAATTTCAATAGTAATAGCAGATTTAGATGGTTTAAAAGAAATTAATGATAAAAAAGGTCATTTAGAGGGAGATGAACACATCAAACTATGTTCTGAAGTTATGAAAAATGCTCTCAGAAAAACAGATTATTTATTTAGAATAGGTGGAGATGAATTTGCATTTTTAATGCCAAAAACGAATAAGGATGATGCAAAGAAAGTTTTAAGTAGAATAAGAAAAGAGGTAACTAAATATAACAAAGGCATTAAAGATATTGAAACACCTATATCTATTTCATTAGGAATAGCAACTTGTAACAATAATTGCGAATCTCTTGAAAAAGTTATGAATTTAGCCGACAAAAGAATGTACATAAATAAAAAAAGAAAAAGAGTTGCAAGATAATCAGAATGACTAAATATATAAAGTGTAAATTTTTTAGTAATCAAAAGCTAAGTTTCATTAGTTTATGATAGCTATTTATTCTATAAATTGATGGGTGTTTACATAGGTGTTTAGAACGCTTATAGACCAGTGAAGGTGGGGGCCGGTAGAGAAACCTGTGGAACCAATTTCTCCGACGAAATCACCTTTTTCTACAAAATCACCTTTTTCTACATCCATAGTATTAAGATGGTAGTAGCTTGTGAAAAGGCCTAATCCGTGATCTATGATTATGGTGTTTCCTGTTAAGACCATCTCTTTGGCTAGTGCTATATTTCCGTTATTACAGGCATATATAGGAGTACCTTCCGGTGCTGCTAAATCAAGACCTGAATGTCTAGAAGAAGTAATTTCATCGTTTACATATCGGATTTCTCCGTAATCCGTTGTAAGAACGTAATCTATTTTTACTGGGATTTCAAATTGTCCATCCCAAAGTTTCTGTGAAGATACATTACTTCTGGCTTTCTGTACATATTCTCCAAACTCTTCGTAGGCTTCATTATTTCTGGTAGTGTCGGATATTTCCTGGGAAATATAAAGGTACTGTGTAGGAAAATCCTTAGAAATTACGTTGAAATTTTTTTCTATAGTTGTATTGCTACCTTTATCATCACTTATTTTCAAGCTGATGTTGTAGCTACCTTTTTGAGCCCAAATATCCAGTGGCAAAATATAGGTATGGCGATTTTTTGAGATGCCTTTAGAGATGCTTCCAAAAGGTGCATTAGTTTCTATTTCTATTTTTGTATTATCTTCCACATTATCTACATACAAAAAGAGTACATTACCAGGAGGAATATTCTCAGAACTGAAGCTTATTATTGGTTCTAAGTCAAAGTCTAAATTTGCAGTACTTATAATACTTCCGTGATAATCTCTATTTTCTTTTTCTTCCCATAAAACTTTAATCTCTAGCTTATAATCTCCTTCTTCTTGTATATTATCTACTGCTTCATCAAAGGTATTTCCAGAGGAAATAAGAGTATCTTTGTTGTAAATATTGTAATTTATTTTATCAAAATCTAAATCGCTTAATAAATATAGTTCATCATCTTTACTCAGAACTGCTTTCTCAGTATTTTGTGAAAAATCAGATTTGTTTTCGATAAATTTTCCAAAGTAGTCCTTATAGTTCCAATTAATGTTATAGCCTAAAGTTGTATATTCATTATTTAGATAAAAACTTACTTTTGGCTCTTTAGAGTTTGGATTGTTGAATATATATTGTGGATTAAAATCCAAATCATTAAGGCTAAAACTATGGAAATCATTAACAACGACTATATTTAACAGTAGAGTTCCTAATATTAATATTATAATAATTAAAGCTTTTTTCATTTAATCACCTAAATTTCTTTATGTTATTATTATTTTATTATATTATATAACTATAACAAAAGAAATTAAAGGAGGAAATTAGATGATAAGGGTTAATAAAGAGATATGTATAGGTTGTGAAAACTGTGTAGCTCATTGTTTGCAGGACAATATTGAAATGGAAGACGGTAAAGCTAAAATGGTAAAAGAAAAATGTATTTACTGTGGGCACTGCCTAGCTCTATGCCCAGTTAATGCTATTGAAATAGATAAGTATAATATCGATGAAATTAAAGAATATACTCCGGAAAAATTCGATATAGAAGAAGAAAATTTCCTTAACTTCATTAAATTTAGAAGAAGTATAAGAAAATATAAAGATAAAGAAGTAGAAAAAGAAAAAATAGAAAAAATAATTGAAGCTGGTAGATATTCACCTACCGGAGGAAATAGACAGCATATTTCTTACACTGTAGTTAAAAACAAGCTTCCTAAATTAAGAGAATTGGCAATCAATAAATTATATGAACTTAGTCAAGAAATAAAAAAAGGAAAAGATAAAGGGTTTAACTACAATAAAGCTACATTAAGTAGGTATTGTAAGGCTTGGGAGAAGATGTATGAAGAATTTAAAAAAGGAGAAGATAGACTTTTCTTCCGAGGTGATACTCTTATTATAGCCAAAGGAGATACAAGATTAAAACCTACACCACAAATGGAGCTAGGAATAGCTCTATCTAGAATGGAGCTTATGGCCTATACTTTAGATCTTGGAGCCTGTTATATAGGATACTTTATGACAGCTTTTTCTAAAAGTAAGGAAATAAGAGATTTTTTGGAGATTAAAGATTATGAGGAAGTAGTAAGTCCTTTAATAATAGGGTACCCAAATGTGAAGTATATAAAGACGGTAGCTAGAAATAGAGTTAAGATCGATTGGGTTTAAATTTCGAATAAAGCTCTTTAGTATATTTTAGTAATGAGAAATATGATATAATTAACATAATAAATTGGTAGGTGATGTATAGAATGAAAAAATATCTTTTTTTAATTTTAATTATAATATTAGCATTTTCTATAGTTGGATGTGGCGATAATAAGGAAGATGTACCAGGAGAAAATAATCCTGAAGAAGAGGAGCCTGAGGAAAGTCCAAGTAAAGAACCTGAATTAGAAGAGCCTAAAGAAGTAGAGGAAGCTGAAGAACCTGAGGAAAAAGGCGAGATTGACTTGAATAAATACTACAATATGGGAAAAGACTTATACGACTTAGGACTTTTTGGTGGAGTAAGTGAAAGTGAATATGTACCAAATCTAGAAGGTAGTATGAATCGTCAAGAAGCTATGAAGATGATAGTTTCAGCTTTAGGTTGGAAACCTGCTGACGAAGAAGACAATCCCTTTGTAGATGTATCAGACTGGGCTAAACCTTACGTAGCGAGAGCATATATGGAAGGAATAGCATTAGGTACGGTACCAGAACAAAGTATTTTTGGGGCAGAAGATTCTGTATCTAAAATACAACTATTAACTTTTTATCTTAGAGCATTAGACTACGAGTCTACTTATGCTTACGATAATGCAGAAAGACTTGGAGAAATAACAGGTATTTCAAACAATCTTTCTGGACAGAAAGAAAATCTGAAAAGATACGATCTTGTAGCTGTAACCTATGATACTTTGTTGGCAAGCAAGAAAAATAAAGCTCTTACAATAATCGAAGAGCTTGCTATTGAAGGTATAGTAGAAGAAAGTAAGGCTAAAGAACTTGGCTTAATTGAAGAGTATAGATACGAAGATCAGAGAAAACAAGGACCATATGAAGGAAGCGATGAAAATTTTCAAGATTATCTAGATGAAGAAGGAAAAGTATTGGTATTATTTTATATAGATAATGAAGAAAATCAAGAAATGAAGGATGCTTTTTATAATTCAGCGGTAATCTTGGCAGATTCAACAAGGGTTGTATGGGTTGACGGAGATAAAAACCAAGACTTGGTGGATGAGTTTAGTGTAGGCACATACCCTACGGTGAAGCTATTTGATGAAGATAATAATACAAGTACACTACCACCTATACCAGATGCTGAGACTATTGTAAATTGGGTCAACAATAATTAAATAAAACTAAAAAACTAAATTAAAAATAGGAGGCGATTATTCGTCTCCTATTCCTTTTATAAATTTATTTTCATTTTTATTTTTATCTATATACATAGTTTCATAAGGTTTTACCATTTTATATTCTTCTCTAGCAATTTTTTCAATTACTTCTAGAAATTTCTCTGGATCTTCAAGCATTTCTATATCTTTGTTTAGAGTAGCTACTTCGGATTCAAGCTCAATTTTTTCTACTTGAATCTCATCCTTTTCATTTCTCAACCTAGTGAGCAAACCGTATTGGTTTTTTACGGTTACAGCTACATAAATCAAGAATCCTATAAAAAGTATGGTGAATATACTGGGGAAGTTCCAGCTTTTCTTTTTTCTTTTTTTCTTTTTAGCCATAGGATAACACCTCTAATATTATTATAGTTGAAAATATTAGATAAATAAAGAGTTATTTAAAGGCTTCCTCTTTTAGAATTTTAGCTTTATCGGTTTTTTCCCAAGATAAATCTAAATCCACTCTACCTAAATGACCGTAAGCTGCAAGTTCTTTGTATATAGGGCGTCTTAAATCTAGGTTATCTATAATAGCTGCCGGGCGAAGGTCAAAATGTTTATTAATTAGATTTTCGATTTTTTCTTCCGGTATTTTTCCTGTACCAAAGGTATCAACCATTATTGACACAGGCTTAGCAACTCCTATAGCATAGGCAAGTTGAACTTCACACTTGTTAGCGATTTCAGCGGCAACAATATTCTTAGCTACATAACGAGCAGCATAAGCAGCTGATCTATCTACCTTTGTTGGATCTTTTCCTGAAAAAGCTCCGCCACCGTGTCTAGAGTATCCTCCGTAGGTGTCTACAATTATTTTTCTTCCAGTTAATCCAGCATCTCCTTGAGGGCCACCTATTACAAATCTTCCTGTAGGGTTGATATGATATTTAGTATTTTCATCAAGAAGTTCTGAAGGAATTATTTTTTCTATTACTTCTTTCTTTAAATCCTTTTCTATTATATCTAAAGTTATCTTAGGGCTATGTTGAGTAGAGATTACTACTGTATCAACTCTAAAAGGTTTATCGTCCTTGTATTCTACAGTTACCTGAGTCTTGCCATCAGGTCGTAAATAACCTAATATTTTTTTCTTTCTTACTTCGGAGAGTCTTTTAGCTAGTTTATGAGCTAGGGATATAGGAAGTGGCATAAGTTCTTCAGTTTCATCGCAAGCAAATCCAAACATAATCCCTTGATCTCCAGCACCGATTTTGTCATAAGAATCGCTACCATTCCCCTTAAATTCTTTTGATTCATCTACTCCCTGAGCTATGTCGCTAGACTGTTCATCTAAAGTAGTAATGACTGCGCAGGTTTCACTGTCAAAACCGTATTTAGCCCTAGTATAACCAATACTTTTTACGGTTTCTCTTACTACCTTTGGTATGTCAACGTAGCATTCTGTGGAAATTTCTCCGGATACTAACACTAAGCCTGTAGTTACTGAAGTTTCGCAGGCAACTCTTCCCATAGGATCTTTTTCCAATACAGCATCTAAAATACTATCTGATATCTGGTCGCATAGTTTATCGGGATGTCCTTCAGTTACAGATTCAGATGTAAATAACCATTTTCTCATTATTTTTCCTCCTAATATGATTTTAAAATTTATACAAAAATAAAAAAAACTCTTCAAAAGAAGAGGTCAAATTCATACCGTCCTCATCTTTCGGATATACCGCGGGAATTAGCACCGTTTTGTACCGGATGCTGGGTTTCATAGGGCCCGTCCCTCAACCACTCTTGATAAGGTATTTATCGAATAAACTATAACATAATTAATAATTACTGTCAATTTCATTAGGATTTACAATATAGATACTCCTACAGAAATAGATAGAACTATTATTCCTGCTGCTAATACACCTAATGATATGAAAAATATTGATTTTTTATAACTTAGCTTTAAAAATGAAGCGACAGCTGAAGCTGTCCAGACTCCTGTAGTAGGCAAAGGAATAGCTACCAAAAGAAATAAACCCCAAAGCTCATATTTTCTTACTTTCCGTGAACTACGATCTACTTTGTTAACAATCATTGAAGCCGGTTTCCTCAGAAATGTAGATCTTGCTATCCATCTTATAATGGGACGGTAAAGCTTAAGCAAAAAAGGAACGGGTATTATATTCCCAATGACACTTATAACAAAGGAATTGTATGGGCTTAACCCTATTGATATACCATAGGGTATAGCACCTCTAAGTTCAGAGATAGGCACCATAGATAAAATAAAAACGGATAATTCTTTTCCTATCAAGCTCAAAATTTCAGACATTTTTTCTCCTCTATATTAAATAATACAACCATTATATAATAAATATTAACAATAATAAACCGATTAATTAAACTTAATATATAATTAATTGCTTGTAGATTTTTTAATTGATATAATGACTCAAGGTAAATAATTAGGAGTGACTTATGAAGCGAATATTAGGAGTAATGAGAAAAGCAATTGAAGAACACAATATGATACAAGAAGGTGATAGGCTAGCAGTAGGAGTATCAGGAGGTAAAGATAGTATGCTTTTGCTGGAAGCTTTAAGAAAATTTCAAACTTTCAGTCCATATAAATTCCAACTATTAGCAGTGACGGTAGATTTAGGTTTTGAAACTCAAGGAATTAACAAACTTGAAAATTACTATAAAAGTAATTACATTAATTATGAAATAATTGAAACAAAAATTAGTCAAATAGTTTTCGATATAAGGGATGAAAGAAATCCCTGTGCCTTATGTTCTAAAATGAGAAAAGGAGCAATAAACAATAAACTAAATGAATTAGGTTATAATAAACTGGCTATGGGACATCACGCAGATGATTTAGTTGAGACTTTATTTATGAGTATGTTTTTCGAAGGAAGATTAAAAACTTTCAAACCTGTGACATTTTTATCTAGAAAGGAAGTCTATTCCATTAAACCTTTTATATATTTGAAGGAAAAACAGATAATAAATGAAGTAGAAAAAAGCCAGATTCCAGTATTTAAAAGTTCCTGTCCATTGGATAAGGAAACTAAAAGAGAAGAGATTAAAAACTTAATGAAAGATATATACAGTGATATACCCGACGGTAGAGAAAGAATTATTACAGCTATCAAAAATTCTGATAAGGTTGAGCTTTGGTGAAAGGAGTTCTAAAAATGAAAAAGAAAATATTATCAATTAGTTTAGCAATTTTGGTATTAACAACAGTATTTGCTTATGGAGATATGCTGACTATTTATGAAGAATATGAAGAAGATTATATAAATAAAGGAATTATACACCAACAGTACGAGAGGTATACAGATAAAGGAAAAGTAACCATAAATGTTTTGAAAGTTAAGTTGGATGAAAACAACCAGGTTAAACCTATATATAATAAAGAGGGAATAATACATAAAAAACCTCTTTCTCAATTAACAGGAGATAACAAAGCAGTTGCAGGTCTAAATGGAGACTTTTATAATCCAAATTATCCTTCCTATCCAGTAGGAGCATTATTTAATAGAGAAGACTTAGTTTCTTCACCAAATTTAAGAGGCTACGAGTACCCAACTCTAATTAAAAGAGGAAATGATTATATAATAGACACATTAGAAGATATGATTAATCTTGAAACTGAAGATGGTAAAATCTTGAAAATTTCCGCAGTAAATAAAATGGGAACATTTTCAGATGAAATAGTAGTATTAAATGGAAATTGGGGAGAAAAATCTTTAGGTAAATACAAGGATAAGAAACTATTAGAAATCCTGGTATTTGGAGGAAGAGTAAGAGAAATAAGAGAAAATGGAGAAGCCTTTGAAATACCAGAGAGTGGATATGTTATATTAACTAATGGAAATAATAAGGAAAAAATAAAAAGTATACTTGATGAAAGAACTAGAGTAGAAATAAAATATAATTTTGATTTAGATAATATAGATTGGGGTATAGGGGGAGCAAACTATATTGTTAAAGAAGGAAAATTGCATAATATTAATAAAGAAATATTAGGGAGACAACCAAGATCTGCTGTAGCAATAAACAAAGATAAAAGTGAGATTTATTTTATAGCAGTAGACGGAAGGAGTTCTAGTTCTGTAGGATTTACTCAGGAAGAGCTTGCAGAGTTCATAATAGAAATAGATGGATATGAAGCTATGAATTTAGATGGTGGAGGCTCTACTACATTGACAGCTCAAAAATATGACGAAATAGAAGTACTTAACTTTCCTTCTGATGGGAGAGAAAGAAGTCTGGTATCTGGATTAGGAGTGTTTTCAGAGTACAAAAACTCCGACAAGGATGTTGAATTTATAAAAATAAATTTAGATAATAAATTTTACTTTAAAAATCAAGATATAAAGGTTGATATAACTGGCTACAACAAATACCTTATTCCTGTTGAGATAGAAGAAAAATATATAAGAATAACATCAGATTTGAATAGTAGAAGTAGTGATGGGAATATAAAAATCACAGAAACTGGAAAAGCAAATATCAACGTCAACTATAAAGGCTTAAAGAATGAAATTTCAGTAGAAATAATAGAGGGGCCTTATGAGATTCAAACAAATACTGAAATTATAAATATCGGAAGACAAGAAAAATTTGATTTGGGAGAATTTTATGCAGTAGGAGAAAAAGGTATAAAAGTAAAAATAAAGCCAAATGATATAAAGTGGAGCAGCAATAATTTTACAGGAAAAGTTGAGGATGGAATTTTCATTTCAGGAAATAGTGACGGCAATGGATATTTAAAAGGAGATATGAACGAAGCTTATATAAAAATACCAGTATCAATAGGTTACAGAGAAGTAGATATTTATGATTTTGAAGATATAGGTAGTTTAAACTATGAAGAATATCCTGAAAATTCAGGTGGTGAAATGTATATATATCCTAGGTCATCTGAGGGAAGAAATTCTTTAAAATTAAATTATGATTTTACTAAGATGGAAGATGGTGATCAAGCTATAGCCTTTGTAAACTTTAGAGAGGAAGGAGTTACATTGCCGGGAGAACCAATAGCAATGAACTTAAGTGTTTTTGGAGATAAGAAGAATCACTGGCTTAGAACTAGAATTATCGATGCAGATGGAGATATGTATAAAGTAGATTTTGCTGAAAAAGTTGACTGGTGGGGATGGAAAGAAGTAATTGCTCAAATTCCAAAAGAAGTAAAATATCCTATAAAACTCCAAAATATTTATTTAGCTGAAATATATGATGATATGAGGGATTCAGGAAGTATTTATCTAGATGATCTGAAATTACTTTACTCGAATGATTCAGAAGAAAATAAAACTTTAGAGAGATCCAAGTACAAAGATATGTATAATAAAGCACCTGAAAAATATGAGCATATAATAGAATTTATAGAAGGTAAAATGTATTTAAATAAGGATGAAGAAAAATATGACAACAGCAATGAAAATATATTTTGCTATGAATTAAGATCAATAGACGGTAGCATAATGGGTAAACTTGAAGATATAAAAGAAATATCCCTACAAAAAGACAAAAAAATTATAATAAATACGAATAATCCTATTGAAAATTTATATCAAAATGAATACAATGGGTTTACAAAGTTAATGGAAGAAGCTCTAAAAAATGGTAGTGAAGTAGTAGTTGTTTATAAGGGAGATTCATCTAAGATATATTATCAAAATGGATTTAGATATATTAGATACACTGAAGATTTAAACTTATATATAGATGAAGAGAATTTTTATTACAAATTTAATTGAGGGATATATGAATAAAAGCGAAATTAGAAAAGCAATATCAAAAAGAAGAAAAAGTATGTCAGAAAATGAAGTAAAAGAAAAAAGCAAAATAATAATAGATAAACTTATGAACACAGAAGAGTTTAAAAAAGCAGAAAATCTGATGGTTTTTTTAAGTTTTGACAATGAAGTTTATACTTTCAACCTTATAGAAAAGGCTATGAGTATGGGAAAGAAAGTAATTGTTCCCTACACAGTAAAAGAAACATTTGAAATTATACCAACTCTTCTTAAAAATATGGAAGAGGACCTTAAAGTAAGTAAGTATGGATATATGGAGCCTAAAAAAGACAAAATACAGCAGATTTTAGAAGAAAATATCCATATGACTGTAGTTCCAGGACTGGCTTTTGATAAAAAAATGAATAGAATCGGATTTGGAAAAGGATACTATGATAGATACTTAGCTAAAACAAGAGAAGAATCAAAAAACATAGCTCTAGCTTATGAATACCAAGTTTTAGAAGAAATTCCTACGGATGATTTTGATGTTAAGATGGATTGTATAATTACAGAGGAAAACACATATAAAAATGCAGAATAATTTCTGCATTTTTATTAATATATAGTAATTGTAAATATAGTTTATTAATGTTAGAATAAAAACTCAGGAAGTGAAATATGAGCAATATTGTAAAAAAAATCGAAGAAAATATCAAAGAATATAATCTAATAAAAGAAGGCCAAAATGTCCTTATAGGACTATCTGGAGGTCCAGATTCTGTAATGCTTTTTTACGGGTTAATAGAATTAAATAAGAAACTAAATTTTAATTTTTATGCAGCTCATATTAATCATCTCTATAGAGGCGAAGACGCAGATAAAGATGAGGAATTTGTTAGACAACTCTGTGGAAAATTCAATATAAAGCTATATGTAAAAAGACAAAACGCCTCCATACTAGCAAAGGAAAAGAAAATTACAGAAGAAGAAGCTGGCAGGGAAATTAGATATGGGTTTTTTAATAAAATCCTTAAAGAAATTGGTAATGGTATAATTTCAACGGCTCATAACAAAAACGACCAAGCTGAAACCCTTTTGCAAAGAATTATTAGGGGAACTGGAGTCGAAGGTTTAATGGGAATGAACTATAAAGATAAGGATATAATTCGCCCATTACTTAATGTAAATAAAAAAGAAATTATTAATTATCTAAAAATAAATAATCTGGATTACTGCATTGATAAAACGAATATGCAAGCTATTTATGGAAGAAATAAAATACGATTAGAATTAATACCATACATCGAAAAAAAATTTAATAAAAATTTCCAAGATACTTTATTTAGAATGTCTGAAAACATGAAAGACGATTACAAAATTATTAACCAAGAAGCAGAAAAAAAAATCCTGCAATGTCTAATTTCTAAGGACAAAGCTAAAATCACCTTAGATATAGATTCTCTAAAAAAATATCCTAAAG
>Ga0102941_1000192_pt1 | contig 26857 bp, 25 predicted proteins | sample SalPonR2_C_D2_MG_FD_79281 | JGI IMG/M metagenome (GOLD analysis project Ga0102941, IMG submission 79281) | Salt pond soil microbial communities from South San Francisco under conditions of wetland restoration - Salt Pond MetaG R2_C_D2_MG | ecosystem: Environmental > Aquatic > Marine > Intertidal... | reverse complement strand
GGCTTGTCGATATGGGCCTTGTGCTTGCCCATGTTGCCCGAGGCCACCAGCGAGCCCAAGACATCCACGATCACCCGGGTGCCCATCAGGGCGGTGATATCTGAGGTGTCATAGGGCGGCGAGACCTCGACCAGTTCCATGCCGCAGATGCCCTCTGCTGCGACCTTGGAGGCCAGCGCCAGCGCCTCGCGCGGGAGGAACCCGCCGGGTTCCGGCCAGCCCGTGCCGGGCACGAACCCGCAATCGATGCTGTCGATGTCGAAGGACATGTAGACCATGTCGACCCCGTCCCACGCCATTTCCAGCGCCATCTCGGCCGTCTTGTCGATGCCCATGCGTTCCATGTCGGACATGGTGATGATGTTGGTCTCACGCTCGCGCGCGACCTTGACCGCCTCACGCGGGACCTGCCAGCCGCCGATGCCGACCTGCACGAGGTTCTTGGCCGGCACGTTGGGCAGCAGCGTGGAGTGGAACCACGGGGTGGTGTGCATGCGTTCGTCCAGGTCCTTTTCCTGGATGTCGGCGTGGCGGTCGAAATGCACGATCCCGATCTTCTTCGAGGTGCATTCCGCGATGCCGCGCACACAGGGAAAGCCGATGGAATGGTCCCCCCCGATCATGATCGGCAGCGACCCCGAAGAAAACACATGGCTGACCGCACGGCTGATCTGGTCGAAGGATTTTTCCAGGTTGGCCGGGATGGTGAACACATCGCCCGCATCACACAGCGTCATCTGCTCACGCAGATCGACCGCCATCTCGTAATTGTATGGCGTGTAGAGCGCGCTGATCTTGCGCAGGCCCTGCGGGCCGAACCGCGTGCCGGGGCGATAGGTCGTGCCGCCATCAAAGGGGATGCCCAGAACCGTGGCGTCATAATCGCCCACCTCGGTCACATCCTCGGCATAAGGCGCCTTGAGAAAGGTGTTTATCCCTGCGTAATGCGGCAGCTCCCCCCGCGCGAAAGTGGGGATGGATTTGTCCTCGATGCTGTCGGCACCCGTCAGGCCCATGCGCAGCGCCCAGCGGCGTTCTTCGTCCCAGCGCCCCTCGGGAAGACCCGCCTCGGCCTGCATGGACCGCCAGCCTTGCAGGCGGGTCAGATCGGGGTGGTGGGCGCGCTGACCAAGGGTTGGCCTGTCAGCGGGGTGATGCGACCGGCTGCGCCGGCTCTGCGTCCAATACATGATGGTCCTCTTCCAGTTGATAAGGGATGCCGCCGTTGCGGGCGTCGAAATCATAGGTGATCGTCGCGCCATAGGCGGCGGGATCGTGGGGGTCCCAGCGCGTCTTGTCGAAGACGATGACGCGATCACCCAGCTTGAAGGCCTCTTGCAGATCATGGGTGACCATGAACACCGTCATGGCGGTTTCCGCCCGCAGGTCCTGCAAGAACCCGTGCATCTGTTCGCGTGTGCCGGGATCAAGCGCGCCAAAGGGTTCATCGAGCAGCAAGATGCGCGGCTTGGCCGCCAGCGCCTGCGCGATGGCAAGGCGTTGTTGCATGCCCCCTGACAAGGCTGATGGATAGGCATCGGCCACATGCGCCAGCCCGATCCGGTCCAGCGCGTCCGCCGCACGGTCGCGCGCCGCGCGCTTTGCAGATCCGAACAGCCGGCCCAGTGGGCGCGACAACGCTTCGGCCGCCACGATATTGTCGCGCACGGTCAGGTGCGGAAAAACGGAATAGCGCTGGAAAACGATGCCGCGTGACTGGCTTGGCTCCCCGGTCAGGGGCAAATCATCGACGATGATCTCGCCACGGGTTGGCCGCTCCTGATCCAGCAGCAGGCGCAGAAAGGTGGATTTCCCGCAGCCCGACGCGCCGACGATCGAAACGAACTCGCCCTCGTCCGCCTCGAGCGACACCCGTTCCAGGATCGGGCGTTTGCCGTAGGTCTGAAAGATGTTCTCGACGCTGACAAAGCTCATCCCCGGACCTCCGCCCATGGATAGAGCCACCGGGACAGCCGCGCGAGCGTCCCGTCGATGAGAAAGGCCAGCAGCGTGATCCAGATCACGTAGTTCAGGATCACATCCATCGCCAGGAACCGCCGCACCAGGAATATCCGGTAGCCAAGCCCGCTGTCTGATGCCACCGCCTCGGCCGCGATCAGGAATAGCCATGCCGGCCCCAGCGACAGGCGCACCGCCGAAATCAGGCGCGGCATGATCTGCGGCAGCGCGACCGAGACCGCGATTGAAAGCGACGAGGCCCCAAGGGTCTGCGCCTTGACGATCTGTTCTTGCGGCAATTCCAGCGTGCGCGCCGTCAGATCACGGATCAAGAAGGGCGTGATGCCGATGGCGATCAGCGCCACCTTGGCGGTATCCCCCACCCCCAGCGTGATGAAGAGAATGGGCAAGATCGCCAGCGGCGGGATCATCGAGATGACCGACACGAAGCCCTGCAAGGTGGTGCGCACCAGGGGGATCAACCCGATGGCCAGCCCGAAACCAAGCCCGATCAGCGCGGCAATCCCCACACCGAGGCCCAACAGCGTCAGGCTGGATGCCGTATCGCCCCAGAACAGGATATCTCCCGACCGCCGGTCGGGTTCCGTCAACAATCGCCACGCGGTGGACGCCAGGGTCGAGGGCGCGGGAAGAATGCGATCTTGCGGGTTCTCGGCCAACCGCGCGGCAGAGCCGGCGGAATACGCCATGAACACCAACAGAAATGGCAGGGCGGCCAGACCCACGCGGGCCACAGGGCCCGGGCGTCGATTGATCCAGCGCATGGTCTTGCCCGCCCTGCCCGTCGCTCACAGCGCGCCTTCGGCGGCCATGCTCATGTAGGTGGTGTCAAAGCGCAGCTGCACATTGGCGGGATCGCCCGTGACCGATCCGTCGGGGTATTCCACGCCCACGAAATCCGCGCTTGGTGCGCCTTCACCCAGAATGCCGCGATCAAACAGGAACTCCGCCACGTTGACCATCGTTTCGGGCAAGGCGGGGCTTTCGACGAATGCCACCGCGTCGGCGGGATCCCAGAACATCTGGGTCGAGGCCAACTGGGCATCATAGCCCGCCAGATCGGTGCCCGATGCTTCGGCCATGGCCGTGCGTGCGGCGATGCCTTCTTCGGTGTCGGATGACATGATCGCCATCAGTTCGTACCAGGCCCCGACCAGCGCGCGGCCGAAATCGGGGTTTGCCTCCAGCACTTCGGTGTTCACCACCATCATGTCGATGATCTCGCCGGGGATGTCGGAGCTGTCGAACAGCATGTTGGCGTTCGGGTCTTCCATGATCGTGGACACAAGCGGGTTCCAGGTGACGACGGCCTGCACATCATCCGTGGCGAAGGCCGCGATCATGTCGGCATCCGAGGTGTTGATCACCCCGTCCAGATCGCTTTCGGCCAGCCCGACACTGTCGAGACCGCGCGCCAGCAGGTAGTGCGACACCGACAATTCCACGAGGTTGACCGGCATGCCGGCCAGGTCTTCCAGCGTGCCCTCCCCCTTCAGGATCACGGCATCATTGCCGTTCGAGAAATCACCGACGATCAGCGCGGTGGTGTCCACGCCCGACCCGGACGGGATCGACAGGGTATCCATGTTCGTGGCGCTGACACCGTCGAATTCACCGGCGGTGTAGAGGTTGATCGATTCCACGTAGTCATTGATCTGCACGATATCGACGCTGATGCCGTAGCGGTCGGCCCAACGGTCCATGATACCGCTGTCTTCCAGGTAGCCCCAGGGCATCCAGCCCACGTAGATGGACCACGCCACACTGAATTCGGTGCGATCCTGTGCAGTTGCAAATCCCGGCGCCAGGGCGACGGTGAGGGCGGTGGTGGCGGCAAGTGCGAATTTAGTCATCTGGGTTCCTCCGAACGGATCCGATTGAGCGTCCGACCGGGGAATGGATGCGTCAGGGGAGCGGCCGAACATGGTGCGCAGTGCTCTCCCGGGATTTTGGCCCGCCGTGTACCGCACCGGAATTTGCCGGGACGGCTGCATTTCTCGGACCAGGCCCTGGACATGGTGTCATCCAGGCGGAACCCTAAACGCTCTGCGCACTCCAAAGCTGCGCGACCGGCTTTGCCTTGGTCAAAGTCGCAGCAAGGTGGACCGGGCGCCATGCGCCGCAACGCCGGATTTCACGACGCATCCCGCGTCTTGTGCTCGTTTTTTGGGCGTCACTCGGCCCGTTAAGGATTGGGTCGGGGTGCGCTACACAGGCTGCACGGGTCTCACTCGGGCCGATTCACCCACGGGAAACCGGGATTCGCGACTGTCCCCACATGTCAAAAAACGCCCCGGTCGCAATCGACCGGGGCGTTTAAAAGGTGACCGGCACAGCGCACCAGCGCTGCGAGTTGTCTTCAGAAACGGAAACCGACCCTCAGCGTCGCGGTTGAGTTGTTTACATCGAAGTCGTTGGTGGCGTTTGCCCCCGACAGATCACGGTCCGTGTAGTCGAAGCCAACAAAAATGCTGTCACTGACATTGTATTCAATACCGAGGCCCACATTGTGGCCGTCGACATCCGCCTCACCCCCGAGAGCGGTCAAAGTGCCCCATGACCACCCTGCCCCGCCGTACACCATGACATCCCCGAACGTATATCCGACCCGCCCGCGCAGATCGGTGACACCATCGAGTTGACCTTCGTTGGTGATTGTGCCGCCGCCCACCGCAGCCGTTTCTACGCTGAAATCGTGATCATTGAATCGCAGAATGCGCGCCTCGCCACCCAAGACGAGCGCACCATTCTGGAAATTGTAGCCCAGAAACCCGCCATAGGCCGTGCCGTCATTGAAGGCAAAGGTCGTGGCGGTGCCGACATCCGTGACATCACCCTGCACGGTGCCTAGGCTCAAGCCGCCGTAAAACCCGTCAAACGGGTCGTCGGCGGGCGCCACGACAACAGGGACGATCTCGGAGGGTACCACGCCCCCCGCAACAGCGGCATGGGATCCCACAACGGTAAGACCGACGGCAATTAGAGAACGGATCATTTCGTGATTCCTTTTCGAAAATTTGGAATTCAATTACCGAATTTGCGCGAAATCACCAATATTGTGAATCGATTGAGATTAATTGGATACCAAAAAGCCACATATCTCCGGACATTTCGACCAATTAAATCTGCCGATGCCATGGCCGGGCCCGTTATTCCAAAAGACCGTGCAGATTTCGCCCACCATCTGACATCCTGTTATCCGTTGTATACCGAGCGCAAATGCAATCTGCCCCTGGACGTTTCGCGCACCTTCGAATGTGTTAGGGCCACACCGCGTTTCGTGCGACACTTGGTTTTTTAATATGGATTGGATGATATCGTGGCCTATGCAAGCATTTCGCACTGGACGACGACCGAATGGAACGACGCGCTGGAAGCGATCGCGCGCGACAAGTTCGTCCCTCTGATCATGTCGGTCGGCGCCTCACGGGTTCAGATGGTCCGGACCGGCGACCTGGCCTTTTCGGTCATCACCGAATATCCGGATGAAGCGACCGCGCAGGCAGCCCAGGCACGTATCGCGGACATCCGGGCAAAGGCTGCCGATGAACTGCCGATGACGATGGCGGATGCCGCGGCCGGGGGCGTATTCGCCCACAGCTGAGCACCCTGCCCCGCGTGCTGCCCCGAACGGCGGCACGCGATGCTTTCAATAGCGTTTTCAGATGCTGAAACGGGGCTGAGGCGCTCCGCTCAGAACGCGATGGCCGCGCCGTCGGCGCGCGGATCGGATGCGGATTCCATAAGGCCTGACGGGTGCAGAACCACCGCGCCCGCATGCCCCGCAAGATCGGAAAACGGCGCGATCATCTCGACCTGGTGGCCGGCGTCGACCAGAGCCGCGACAAGATCCGGATCGAACCGGTCTTCGAGCTTGAGCGTGGTGGTCGCATCGCCCCATGTCTTGCCCAGCAACCAGCGCGGCGCAGTCACTGCCTCTTGCAGGTCCTGCCCGAACAGCACGTGTCGCGTGAAGACGGCCGCCTGGGTTTGCGGCTGCCCCTCGCCGCCCATGGTGCCGTAGGACATGATCCGGCCGTCGGACAACTGCGCAAGCGCGGGGTTCAGCGTGTGGAACGGGCGGCGATAGGGGCCGACCTGGTTCGGCCCTGGCGACAGGGAAAACCCCGCGCCGCGGTTCTGGAAATACACCCCCGTATCGGCGCAGGTCAGGCCCGACCCGAATTCCCAGAACACCGACTGGATGAAGCTGACAACGGTGCCGTCCCGGTCCGCCGCCCCCATCCAGATCGTATCACCCGGTTTGGCCACATGGGGCCATGGCAGCGCCACCTCGGGATCAATGCGCGCGGCCAGCCGGTCCAGGTGCGCGCCCTCGAGCCAGTCTTGTGCGGGGCTCTCCATGTGATCGGGGTCGCCCAATTCGGCATTGCGTTGAATGAAGGCCTGTTTTGTCGCCTCGATCAGGCCGTGCAGGTGGTCGAACCCTTCGCCGGCCTGAACCCCCAGCCTCTCGAACAGGGCCAGGATCATGAGAGACGACACACCCTGTGTCGGGGCGATCATGTTATAGAGTTGCCCCGCCTCCGTGGAGACGGTCAAGGGCGTCACCCGTTCCGCGGCAAACCGGTGGAAATCGTCAAGCCGCAGCGGGCTGCCCATATCTTGCAAGAACCGCGCATGGGTGGTGGCGATCTCTCCGCGATAGTAGTCGTCCAGGCCAGCTTCGGACAGGCGCTCCAACGTGTCGCCCAGCGCCCATTGGCGAAGTCGATAGCCCGGTTCGGGCGGATGGCCATCAACCAGGAACGCGGCGTCAAAGCCTTCGACCCCCTTGAGACCGTCAAGCTTGGCCGCGGTTGTGTTGGACTGGTTTGCCGTGACGGCAATCCCGTCGCGCGCCAATGCGATCGCCGGCGCAAGCAACTGCGACAACGGCATGCGCCGGGCGGCCGGCACCAGTTCCAGCGCCCTGGCCCATCCGTCGATCGTCCCCGGAACGGTCAGCGCCGCCAGAGGGCCGCGCGCGGGCAAGGCATCTGTCACGCCACGTTCGGCATACCAGTCCGGCGTCGCAAGGCCCGCGGCCCGTCCGCAGCCCGAGATTCCGATCGGCGTCTCGCCGGGGCGGTGGATCAGCCAAAATCCGTCGCCCCCGATCCCGTTCATATGCGGATAGGCCACCGCAACGGCCGCGGCTGCCGCCACCATCGCCTCGATGGCCGTGCCTCCGGCATCCAGAATGTCCCGTCCTGCAAGAGCCGCCGCACGATGAGGCGCACTGAACGCGCCTCCGTATCCCAACGCCGATGTCAGCATGTCATCATCCAATCCAAAACCTGAAGTGCGTAAGGCAAAATGCGCCCACCACGCCGTCCGGCGCCCGCCCGATAAAACGTTTCGCCCATTGCTCGCCGTCCGGGCCGGGGAATGCAAGACCGAAGACCTGCGCCGCGACCGGAATGGGGACCGCCTGCGCGACCAGCACGGACCGAAAACCGGAAAACGAAACAGGATTCGGCTGCGCGCGGAGCGCTCCGAACGTCCGGTCGGACCCGCGAATATCCGGCGCTGATCCGAACCCTGCGCGCCCATTGCAGGCCTGGCGCAAAGACGTTTCGAGCCCCCCGGCAAAGACCTGCCATTTCCCCAGCAGTCAGCCCCGAAACATCCAGCCGTCGCCCCCACCCCTGTATTTATTGGCGTTTTTGCATTAGGATGTCTTTACAGCAGGCGGTTCGGGGCATTCGCGAGGGATGTCACGGTAAAGATCTGCAAACGGAAAGGGAACACGATGCCCGTAAAACCACCCGTCACGAACTTGCCAATCAAGGTCTCTGCCTCGGGCTTCTACCGGGGGTTCACGAAGGACGTCACGATCACCGCAAAAATCGTGGTTGGCGGTCTCATTTTGTGGGCGATCGCCTTTCCGGATCAGGCCGCGTCGGTGCTGGGCGCGATGAACAGCGTGATCCTTGCGACGTTCAGCTATTGGTATGTCTACGTGATGGCGTTCTTCGTCATCTTGTGCTTCGCGCTGGCGCTTTGGCCAACGGCAGGCAAGCTGCGGCTTGGGCTGGCCGACGACCGACCGGAATTCTCGAACTTCTCATGGTTCTCGATGATGTTCGGAGCCGGGATCGGCATCGGGATGCTGACCTTCGCAACCGCCGAACCGATGTATCATTTTGCCACCAACCCCGCGACCATTCAGGGTCTGACCGAGGGCAGCACGGCCGGAAACGTCCGCGATGCCTATATTTGGTCCTTCACCCATTGGGGGTTGGCCGCCTGGGCCTCCTACGCGATCGTCGGGCTGGCCCTGGGCTATTTCTCGTATCGCCGTGGCTTGCCGCTGACGATCCGCTCTGCGCTGACACCGATTTTCGGCAAGAAGCTGTCGGGACCCGTGGGTCATACGGTGGATGTGGTTGCCGTCGTCGCGACCGTGCTGGGCGTCGCCCAAACGCTCGGCTTCGGGGTGGAGCAGTTCATCGCCGGCCTGTCCAGGATCGGCGTTGGCGATTGGCTGTACACGACCGCTGCCGATGGCACGCAAAGCTCGTCGACCATGGGGATCATCGCCGCGCTGCTTGTGATCATGGGGGCCTCGACGCTGTCGGCGCTTTCGGGTGTTGGCAAGGGGATCAAGTGGCTGTCGAACATCAACATGGGGCTGAGCTTTTTCATCCTGGCCTTTTTCCTGGTGTTCGGTTCGACCTTCTTCGGGTTGCAGGCCCTGGTGCTTGGCATCTTCGATTATGTGGTTTCCATTCCGGGCAACATTTTCACCGTCTGGTCTGCGGATGGCACGGAGACAGGCGACGCGCTGTCCGGCTGGCAAGGCGGTTGGACCATCTTCTATTGGGCCTGGTGGATTGCCTTTGCGCCCTTTGTGGGCGTGTTCCTTGCGCGGATCTCCAAGGGCCGCACGATCCGCGAATATGTCCTGGGCGCGATGATCATCCCCGCGCTCATGTGTTTCGTCTGGTTCGCACTTGTCGGAGGCACCGCGATTGATCTGGAACTGAACGGCAACGCCAACGGCGCCATCACAGGGGCCGGCCAATCCGATCAGCTGTTCGCGATGCTGGCGGTCATCCTTGACGGTGGTCTGGCCTATATCATGTCGGTGATCGTCGTGATCTTGCTGCTGACCTATCTCGTCACCTCGGCAGACAGCGCGGTCCTGATCATCAATACGATCAACGCGGCCGGCGACGAGGGACCGAAAGCGCGTCCGCACATCTTGTTCTGGGGCGCAGCTCTGGCGCTTGTCGTCGGGGGCCTGATCATTGCGGGGGGATTGGGCGCGATCCAGACCGCCATGGTGATCGGGGCGCTGCCATTCAGCGTAGTGATGGTGCTGATGGGTCTGGCGCTTATCAAGGCGATCTACCGCGATGGGCGACGCCTCAGCCATGGCTTGCCAACGACACACGAGGATATTGCCGAGGCAGCGGCCCCGGCAGAGTAGTCCCCGGCACAGACCTGCAAACCGGCCCCGATGGTTGAACATCGGGGCCGGTTTCATTGCGCCGGGTCGCGCATGGCCCGCGCATGGGGCGTCCGGGGACGGATGCGGCAGCCGATGGGCGAACATGTCGCCGATCAGGGCGAGATGTTCCACCACCCCGTTGCCGGCTTGAAACCAGCGACGCCCCCCCGGCAGGAGGTTCAATCCGTGAGGTCCGGCCTCAGCGTTTCGGGCAGGTCCTGATAGCAAACCGGACAGAGCCAGCGGCGAATCGAAAGAGTGCCAACCGATGTGTGGCCAAAGTTCGTTGAGGCCGGGTAAGGCCCGCCATGAACCATCGCATCACAAACCTCGACGCCCGTCGGAAAGCCATTGAACAAGATGCGCCCGGCCTTTCGCTCCAGAATGGGCAGCAGCGCGCGGGCCGTGTCCGTATCGCAGTCATCCATGTGCAGGGTGCAAGTCAGTTGCCCCTCCAGCTGCGCCGCGATCTGTTTCATCTGCTGCACCCCGTCCACCTCGACGATCAGGCCAAGCGGGCCGAAGACCTCGTGTTGCAAGCTGGGATTGGCAAGAAACGCAGCGCCTGTCGTGCGATAGAGGCAGGGGGCTGCCTCTCGGGGCTGGCGGGAGGATACCAAGAGCCCTTGCACACCTTCGCCCTGCCCGATCCGGTCGCACCCGTCGTGATAGGCTTGTGCGATGCCGTCGGTCAGCATCACTTGCGCCTTTGTCGCTGACAGGGCCTGACTGGCCGCCTTGGCAAAGGCCGTGGATTCGGCCCCGGCCGGAACGATCGCGACGCCGGGATTGGTGCAGAACTGCCCGGCCCCCATGGTCAGCGAGGCGGCCCAGCCCCTCGCAATGTCTCGGGATCGTGCGGAGAGGGCACCGGACAGGATGAACATCGGATTGACCGATCCAAGCTCTCCGAAAAACGGGATCGGATCGGGCCGCGTGGCGCACAGATCGAAGAGCGCCCTGCCCCCGGTCAGTGAACCGGTGAAACCAACCGCGCGGATCAGGGGGTGGGTGACGAGCGCGATGCCCACGTCACGGCGCCCCCCCTGGATCAAGGAAAAGACGCCAGTGGGCATGTTGCATGCCAGGGTGGCTGCTTCAATGGCGCGGGCCACGATCTCGCTGGTACCGGGATGGGCGCTGTGGCCTTTCACGACAACGGGGCACCCTGCCGCCAAGGCGCTGGCCGTATCGCCCCCCGCCACCGAGAAGGCCAAGGGGAAATTGGACGCGCCGAACACGGCCACGGGGCCAATCGGGCGCTGGATCATCCGCAGGTCGGGGCGCGGCAGGGGCTGGCGGTCAGGCATGGCAGGATCATGTCGAAAGTCCAGATGCTCGCCCTTCAGGATATGCTCGGCGAACAGGCGCAACTGCCCTGTGGTGCGCCCGCGCTCGCCCTGCAATCGCGCCTCCGGCAGACCGGTTTCGCGGCTACCGGTTTCGGTGATCTCCTCCGCCCGCACCTCGATCTCATCGGCGATGGCATTCAGAAACTCGGCGCGCGCTTTGGCGCTGGTGCGCGCATAGGTGACGAATGCGGCTTCGGCTGCGGAACAGGCAATCTCGACCAGATCGGGCGTGCCGACGCTGAATTCCTGCGATGGCCCATGCGCCGGGGCGGACAGAAAGGTCTTGTCGCTGCCGGTCCATTGTCCCGCGATATAGTGCTTGCCGATCATTCGCCCTCCCCCGAGTTGTCGCGCATCCAGTACCTGTCAGGCGGCGGGCCAAAGTCGATCAGCGCGCAGGAATAGACCGCGGTTTCATCGAAGGGATATCGCGCCTCCATCTCTGGCGTCAGGGTCAGGCCCAACCCTGGCGCCGTGGGCCGCAAAAGCTGCCCGTCCACGATCCGGCCCTGGTCGCCGATCATCTCGGCCCCGAGCGGGAAGTCGAGCATCGGGTATTCCACCAGCTTGCCCCCCGCCGCAAAGGCCGCGTGGTAGCTGGCCATGATCGCCGCCGCTCCGCCCCAGGCGTGAACGACAACATCCGTGCCCTTGGCCTTCGCGGCCTCAAACACGTCCATCACGGCGGAAATTCCGCCCATGACAGAAGCGTCGGGCTGTACGAAATCGTAGACGTCGCTATTGATCCGTTCGATCATTTCCTTTGGCGTGGTGATGATTTCGCCGCCGCAAACGGGCACGTCGATCCGCCCGCGCAATGCGCGAAAGCCTTCCGGCGCGTCGGGGCCAATGGCCTCTTCCACGAAGATCATCCGCTGATCGGTCAGGGCATGAACCGCCTGGACGTAGTCTACAACGTCCTCCACCTCTTGCGGGGGATCGGCGAGGTTCTGGCACATGTCGACCCCCACCTGGATGCCACGCTTGCCGGACTCTTCCAGCACCCAGACCGTGCGCAGGATATCAGTCTTGATCGCGCGGATCTTGTAACGGGTGATGCCAAGGCTTTCGAGCAGGTCCAGTTCGCGCAGGAACTGGTGTTTCGCGTCACAGCACCCGCCCGAGCCGTAGATCGGGATCGAGTCCGCCATTGGTCCGCCGAGCAGGTCGTAGACGGGCACTCCGAGGCTCTTGCCCTTGGCGTCTTGCAACGCGATCTCGAACGCGGCGATGACGTGCCGCGCCGCCCCCTGCAGCGACCAGTAATCGCACAAGGATCGCAGGTCTCGCACTCGGCCCGCAATGTCGAACCCGTCCCTGCCCATCACCTGCGGGCGGCACAGGTCAACGATAGCCTCGAACACCTTGGGCGCGAAGACGGCCAAATAGCCCTCTCCCAAGCCGGTCACGCCATTGTCCAGCGTCACCTCGACCATGCCGATGGTGCGCTTGGGGCCGTTGGGGAAGCATTCCTTGATTTCGGGGTCCTCTGCATCGGCATAGGGAGAGCTGAGCAGAACGCAGCGGATATTGTTGATATTGGGCATCAGTAACCTCGGGTCATGTCGACCACGCCCTGCAAGGGCTGACCCGCCCGATAGCGGGCGAGATTGGCCAGGAAGGCATCGATCTTGCGATCCAGTTCATCGGCGGTTCCGCCGCCGCTGTGCTGGGTCAAAAGGATGTTGGGACAGGTCCAGAACGGGTGATCGGGCGGCAGGGGTTCGTCCTGGGTCACGTCCAGAACGGCCCCCGCAAGTCGGCCCTCAACCAGCGCGTCAGCCAGCGCCGGTTCATCCAGCAGCGACCCGCGCCCCAGATTGGCCAGAACCGCGTGGGGCGGCAGCAGCGCCAACCGCTCCGCCGACAGCAATCCGCGCGTGGATGGCGTGTCGGGAACCGTGGCCACCAGAACATCGGCCCTGGGGAGAAGGGCGTCGAGATCGGCTGTCGTGGTGGCACTGGTCAATGCGGCGATGTGGCAACCGAAGGGGGCCAGCAGTTCTGCCAACCGACGGTTGATCGCACCATGGCCCAGCATCACCACCCGCGCGCCTTTCATCAGGCGCAGCCGCGTGCGGATCGGGTCGCCTTCCCATGTCCGGCTGGCTTGCAGCCGCACCAGCCGATCCACCCCGCGTCCCAAGGCCAGCAGCCCCGCAAGCGCGGTTTCAGCAACGGGGTCGGCGAAAAACCCGGCCAGGTTGGTTAGGGTCAGGCGTTGGCCAAGCAAGGGCCAGTCCAGATCCGCGTATTCCCCGAACCCCACGGATTCCAGCTGGACCCAGGTCAGGGTCCCTGCATTGGCCAACGTCTCGGGCGGTGGGTTGCCAAAGGCGATCTGACAGCCCTCAAGGTCGCCCGTCTCTTGCAGTTCCGCGTCACCGATCCCCGCACGCAAGCGGGCAATCTGCGCCCCTTTCAGATCAAAGCAGAGCGCAATGCGCATCATCCAGGTGCTCCCTGGCAAATCCAGATCGTCTTGGTCTGAAGGTACTGCTCCATCGCCTCGACGCCATTATCGCGCGCCAGCGACCCGGACCGCTTGTAGCCGCCGAAAGGCGTCTTGATGTCCCCTTCGGAAAACCCGTTCACGGAAACCGTGCCGCAGGGCAGACGCCGCGCCATATGCAGCGCGCGGTCGATGTCGCGGGTGAATACGGTGGCGTGAAGGCCATAGTCGCTGTCGGCGGCCAGTTGCAGAGCCTCGTCCATGCTTGCCACCGGCAAGATCCCAAGAACAGGGCCAAAGATCTCTTCCCGCGCGATTGTCATGTTCGGGGTGAGCCCGGCAAACACCGTGGGTTCCACGAAGAACCCCGCCCCGTCGCGTGCGCCGCCCGTGGTTTTGAGCGCACCTTCGGCCAACCCCTTGTCGATATAACCCGTTACGCGGGCCATATGTTCAGCCGTTACCATCGCGCCGATATCGGTGTCGGGGTCCAGCGGGTCGCCCACCTTGTAGGCCGCGGCGCGCGCCGTCACCTTGTCCAGATATGCCTCGGCCACGCCGGCATCGACGATCTGGCGCATGTTGGCCGAACAGTTCTGCCCGCCATTCCAGAAGGCGGAATTTACCGCATGCTCGATCAGATCGTCGCTGAGGTCCGCATCATCGAGCACGATGAACGGGCTTTTACCGCCCATCTCCAGCCCGATGACCTTGAGGTTGCTTTCCCCTGCATAACGCAGGAAATAGCCGCCCACTTCGGTCGAGCCGGTGAAAGAGACGATGTCGATATCGCCGTGTCGCCCGATGGCCTGCCCCGTTGTCTCGCCCATTCCCGGCAATACGTTCAGCACCCCGTCCGGCACCCCGGCCTCTTGCGCCAGTGCGGCCAGCCGCAAGATGCTTAGCGGCGTCTGTTCCGCCGGTTTGACCAGACACGAACAGCCTGCCGCCAGTGCTGGCGCCAGCTTCCACGCGGCCATCAACAAAGGGAAGTTCCATGGCAACACCAACCCGACAACGCCTGCCGGTTCCTTGACGATCAAGGCCAGCGCGTCCTCGCCCGTGGGGGCGATCTTGCCAAAGCTCTTGTCGGCCAGTTCGCCATACCACTGGAAGAAATTTGCCACCTCGGTGCCGATTTCATGCAGGCAGTCGGTGATCGTCTTCCCGCTGTCGAGGCTTTCCAGAACAGCCAGATCCTGGGCGTGCTCGCGGATCAGGGCGGCAAGCCTCAGCATGACCTCCTTGCGATCCTCGGGCGCGGCGCGCGACCAGACACCGTCATTGAACCTCGCGCGGGCGCTTTCGACGGCGCGATCCACGTCCGCTGCCGTGCAATGGGTAACGGCACACAGGATTTGGCCCGTTGCCGGGTTCACATTGGTGAACGTCCCGCCATCCGAAGCCCCGCAAAAGGCACCGTCGATGAAAGCGCGGGTTTCGATGGTCAATGCAGCGGCGCGGGAATGGGCCTGGTCTTTGGTTAGCGACATGAGGGATCTCCGGTTATTGGGGTCAACTGCGACGCAAGGAAATATGCCAGGGGATCAACAGCCGTTCCGCCAGTGTTACCAATCCGAAAAGGCTGAGCCCCAGAAGCGTCAGGAAGAAGATGCCGGCAAAGGCCAGGTCTGGCCGCATGTTGCCCGTCACGATCTGGATGTAGAATCCAAGCCCCTGGTCCGATCCGATGAATTCGGCGATCGCTGCCCCGACGGTCGCGTTGATTGCTGCATATTTGAACCCCACGAAACACTGTGGCAGCGCGGCTGGCAGCCGGACCTTGAAAAAGGTGCGCCAGACACCTGCCCCGGTCGAGCGCGAAAACAGCGTCAGTTCCTCGGACAACGAATTGAAGGCAAGGATGGCGTTCAGCACGATGGGAAAGAAGCAGACGAGGAAAACGATGATCACCTTGGGCAGCAGCCCGAAACCGAGCCACGAAATGAACAGCGGCGCGAAGGCGATCTTCGGCACCATCTCGATGCAGACAATGAACGGGTAGATCGTCCGCTTGAGGATGCTGGAAAAGGCGATGGCAAGACCTAGAGGCAATGCCAGAACGACGGCCAGCGCGTAGCCGATCACCACTTCGGTCCCGGTGATCAGGGTGTAATCCAGCAGCCGGGGCAGATCGGCGGCACCGTTTTCGATGATCAGCGAGGGTGGCGTCAGAATGTATCTGGGGATGTCGAACCAGACCACCGAGTATTCCCAGAACAGGAAGAAGCCGATGAAAAAGGCAACGAACATCCAGGAGTTCATCAGCCGCAGCTTCAGCGCGGCGAAGGTCCGTTTTTTATCAAATAACGCCATAGCCTCTGAAGATCTCCTGGGTTTCATGGACATACGCGGAAAATTCGGGCGAGCGTTTGACCTCGTAGTCGCGCGGATAGGGCAGATCGATGTCGATCACCCGTTCGATCCGGCCCGGGCGCGGCGTGATCACCGCGACTTTGCTGGACAGCTGGATCGCCTCTTCTATGGAATGGGTCACGAACAGCACCGTCGGCCGCTGTTCCATCCAGAGCGATTGCAAGTCGCTGCGGATACGCTCTCGCGTCATGGCGTCAAGCTTGCCGAGCGGTTCATCCAGAAGCATTGTCTTGGGCGCATGGATCATCGCCTGGCAGAAAGCCGCGCGCTGCTGCATGCCGCCCGACAGTTCATAGGGATGGCGGTCAGCGAAATCTTCAAGATGCACCGAGGCAAGGATCGCGTCGATCTCGACCCGTTTCGAGGCCACGGAAATCCCGCGCATTTCCAGTTGCAGCTCGATATTGCCGCGCACGGTGCGCCAGGGGACCAGGGTATTGTCTTGGAACATGATGCCGATATCTGTCTGCGGGCCCTTCACCGGCGTTCCGCTGATACTGATCGCGCCTTCGGTCACGTCCAGCAGCCCCGCCGTCATGAGCATCAGGGTAGATTTGCCGCAGCCCGAGGGGCCAAGAAGCGAGACAAATTCTCCGTCACCGACCACCATGTCCACCGGACCGAAGGCATGAACGGCGCCGGGACCGGTGCCGAAAACCTTCTTCACGCCGGAAAATTCGATCTGGTTGCTCATGGGTCTTTCCTTTGAACGCCGAGGGCCGGCAGCGGCCCCCGGCAGTATCTGGATGCTCAGTCGACGAACTGATTGGTATAAAAGCTAGCCGGGTCCGCCTCGGGATCGAGGTCATTGTATTCCTGCATCAGGCTGACCATGCTTTCCCAGTCAGACGGCACGTTGAGGCCAAGCTGGCGCTCCGTGTTGGCACCGGAATAAAGCAGACCGAGCGTCACATCGAGAACAGAGCGCGACTGCATCATCCCCTGTTCTTCCGCCATGGTGCCACCAACGATATCGGCGATCGCTGCCACAGCGGTATCTGGATCCGCTTCGGCACGCGCATAGGCCTCCAACGTGGCATCAACGAAGCGGTCGACCAGATCCGGATTGCTTTCGACAAGCTCGCGCCGTGTCGAGATGCAGTAGCCGACCTGGTCCACTCCGAAATCGGAATAGGGGAACAGAACCGGGTCTTCGCCGCCATTGGCGCGGATCTCGGCCGGTTTGTCATCAAGACCGCCAAGCATCGCCACAGCCCCGCCCGACCCTTGCAGGTAGCTGGAAACCAATGCCCCGTCGGGCACGTTGGTCAGGGTCATGTCATCCTCGGTCAGACCGGCATTCGCCAGAACGATCGGGAAGAACGTGTTCACCCCCGCATTGGCCGTGGTCAGGATCACCTGACCGCGCAGATCCTCAATCGACTCGATACCGGCATCAGGCCGCACGATCACGGCTTCGGCCCCCATGGCGTCGATGACAGCGACCGAGATGATTTCGGCCCCCTGAGAGGCAAGGTTGATCAGCGCCCCGCAAGACCCATAGGCGAAATCGCTGTCGCCATTGGCCACCAGCCGGTGCGCCGAACTGGATCCGTTGCCAGAGCGGATATCGATGTCGATCCCGTGCGCGTCATAGATCCCGGCAACCTGGCCAAGCGCGAAGCCCGCATGCGAGCCATAGTACATCCAGTTCAGCCGCAGCCGAACGTCGTCCTCGGCGGCGGCAATGCTGGTCATCATCAGGCTGGCTGTCAGCGCCAGTCCCGTGGTTGTTACGATTTTGGTCATCATCTTCATACTCCCTTTGGATCTGTTCTTGATGGGTTTCGGTGTGGTCTGCACGTCGCCTCAGGAAAGGCCGATCAGCCTCGGCACGCCTATTTTGGACATCATGGCGTGGGTTTGTTCTTTGTGGGTGTGGCGAATGTCGCGAGTCGGCGGGCGGCACCGGCTGCTGGGCAGGCCGACCAGCTCCATGCAAAGCTTGTCGAGATAGCCGTCACCGCTGGTGTAGGTCTTTTCGATCTCGACCCAGAGCTTGTAGAAAGGCATGCCCTCCTCCACCAGCATCCGGGCGATTTCGGGGTAGTTCCCGGCCCTGACCTCGTCGATGAGCTTGATCCCCCATTCGGGCCAGAAATTGCAGTGATGCACCTCGAAGGCCGTTGCGCCGAGGGCGGGCATGGCGCTCATTCCGAAAAGCAGGTTGTTGTCGATGATCGTGAAGCGATCCGAGAAATGGGAACAGACATCCTCGAATTCCATCGCGTCGGTGCGTGGCGCGGCCCATTTCAGCCCCACGATATTGGGGATGTCCGCAAGCCGTTCGATCATGGCGAAGCTCAGGGTCTGGCTTGTCCAGAAGGTGTTGTAGAGGATGATGCCGACATCCGGGGCGGCTTCTGCTGCGGCGCGGACATAGTCCTCGAAATCGGCCTCGGTATGGGCAAAGTAGAACGGGCACGAAACCTGGATAAAATCCGCGCCAAGCCGGCTTGCGGCCCTTGCCAGGCGGATCAGTTCCAGCGTGCTCGTGGTCTGGGCACCCATGGCGATGGGCACGGCGCCTGCCGCTTCATCCACCACCACTTCGGCCACGAACAGCCGTTCTTCGAAGGTCATGGTGGAAAAATCGCCGGCCGCACCTCCGGCCAGAAGTGTAGCATACTCGGCGGTCAACCCTGAATCGATCAAGAACCGCACATAGCGTCGCAGCGCCGTTTCGTTGACTGCCATCTCAGGCGTGTCGTCGAAAGGCGTCGGGATGGTGACATAGCAGCCTTGGAGTTTCTTCTTCTTGTCTTCCACGGTCGGCAGCTCCAGTTCGGATGGCTGCACGGCTCCGCACGGTGCCAAAACGCACCGCTGACAGAGGCCATCAGCCATGAAATTCCAGGGTCTATTCGCATCGGCCGGGACAGAATTGGCCGGCTGCTGTGAAAACAGTAAGGACGGAAATTCCAGTTTGAATTGACCAATATTGCCGCTATTTTAACTTTTCTTGCCGTTTCGGCATTGTTTTTTGAACCCGAGGGATTTCATGCCCGATTCCAAAGCCCACTTTGCCTTCGTCCTTCAGCCGGAGTTTCCGCTGAACGCCCTGATCCTTGCCAGCGACTCGCTGCGGATCGCGAACCAGAATTCGGGGCGCAACCTGTTCGAATGGCGTTTTCTGTCCGAAGACGGAGCCGAGGTTCATGCGTCGAACGGCATGTGGTTTGCCGCCGATGGCGATCTGACCCCCTCCGCCCCGGTCGATGTCTGTCTGCTGTTCCAAGGCAATCTGCCGACGCAGAACCTGTCGCGAAGGCTTCTTGGCTACCTGCGCACGCAGGCCCGCTTCGGGGCCATTGTGGGAGGTGTCGATACCGGCGCCTACGCGCTGGCCCAGGCTGGGCTGGTGGCGACCGAGACTGCGCCCGAGGTCGTTCTGCACTGGGAGGCGGTCCCGACCTTCCGCGAGTGGTTCCCCGAGGCCCAGCCGCTGAACGGCATCTATCTGAGCACCGAAACGCGGGTGCATTGCGCCGGAGGGGTCGCAACGCTCGACCTGATGCTTGACCTCATCGCGCGCTTCGCGGGCGAGGCGATGGCCAGCGAGGTCGCAAACGCGATGGTCCATACCCGACGCCCGCCAGAGACCCAGCAAAGGCTCGACCAGCCGGTGGAAAGCCACGCAGGCAGCCTTGTGTCGCGCCTGACCACGGCCATGGAGCAGAACCTCGACTTCCCGCTGTCGCTGGACGAACTTGCCGAGGCGCTGGGCACCCCAAAGCGCACCCTAGCCCGTGCCAGTGAAACCGCCTTCGGGATTTCGCCCATGCGGCTCTACCTGCGGATCCGCCTGCAAGCCGCGCGCAACTACCTGTTCTACGAGGATCTCTCGATCAAGCAGATTGCCACAGCCTGCGGGTTCTCGGTCCCCGCCGCTTTCACCCGCAGCTTCAAGATCCAGTTCGGGGTAAGCCCATCGGCCTTCCGCGCCGAAGTGCGCAATCGCCAAAGGCTGACCGCACATCCCGAGATCCATCGCATCATCGGCCGCAGAGGACGGCCCGCCACTGCAGTATCGGGCGCTGTTGGAACCACGGGCCCGTAATACAACCGGTCATGGTGGAACGCTCCTGTATCAGCGAAGTGGATCAGCCTGTTTGCCGGAACCGCGCGGGATGGAAAGCCGAAAGGACATCGGCATCGCGCCCTTTGATCCGCTCGGGAAACAAAAAGGCGTGGACCGGCGTCAGCGTGATCCCGCAATGACTGGCGGCGGCGCTGTATCTCCCGGCGCACCGGTAGATCGGCGCCTACGGTACCGTAGGCGCCGGCCCGAGTCGTGATTATGGCAGGACGCGGCTTCCGTCGCGGATCTGCATTACAATTCCGCCCATTTGCGGGATACGGTTTTCGTCAAAGCTCAGGGAGCCTTGGCCCATGACGACAGGAAGATCGCGAGTGGCCGCCATCGCCTCGCGCAGTGTCTCGCGGTTGACGTCATCGCCTGCGTTCCGGATCGCATTGGCGACGGTTTGCATCATGGTGTAACCCGTTGCAGCCCAGATATCCGGATCAATGCCGTAGGCGTCTTCGTAGGCAGCGGAAAATGCGGCCGCGCTGTCGGACGCATTCGCGACGAAACTGGCCGGGAAGAACGTTCCCTCGATCGCGCTTCCGCCTGCGTCGATGAAGTTTTGCGCGCCAACGCCCGAGTCCCCGGCAAGGATCGTATCCGGGTCGAGGCCTGCCTGGCGGGCCTGGATGATGATGTTTGCCGCTTGCTCCGGTGGGGCCGTGACGAACAAGCAGTCCGCATCAGAGTTCACGATCAGGGTCGAGAGCGCGGTAAAATCGGTGTCCGCCGACAGCACGGTCTCGTCGCCCGCAATCTCGACGTTCCCGTCCTCGAGAATTCCGCGGAAGACGTCGCGTTGACGGATGTAGCCTTCATTGTCGCGGATCGAGACGAGGAAGCAGTCTTCGGGTCCAAGTCCCACGACATGCGCGGCCACAGGCGCCATGTAGGCGTCCGCCGTCTCGGTCGATTTGAAGACCCACTCCCCCGCGTCAAGCACCGCGGGCGAGGTTGCGGTGGTGAACATCGGAATTTCCAGATCGACCGCCACCGGGCCGGTCGCCATCGCTTCTGAGGTGGCGATGGGGCCAATGACAATGTCCGCGCCCTCTGACACCGCCATCCGGGTGATCAGTGCGATGGCTTCCTGCCGATCGGAACGGTTGTCCTCGTAGAGGATCTGGACGGTGTTGCCGCCCCAGCCGTCGCTGGCGGTCAACTCGTCCGCGGCCAGCCGCATGCCATTGACCAGCGGTTGCCCCACAAAGGCGTAGGTCGAAGTGGTCGAGACCACGACGCCGATGGTTACGTCGTCGGCCATGGCCGGCGACGCCAACGCGAGCGCGGATGCGGTCGCCAAGAATTTGATGTGTTTCATGATAGTCCTCCCTAGATGTCGTTCAGGCATGCCCGAGGTAAAGTGCGGTCACCTCAGGGTCGTTGGATAACTCGGCGCTGATCCCCGTTTTCACGATGTGCCCCTGTTCCATCACATAGGCGCGGTTCGAGGCTTGCAGCGCCAGGTGGGCGTTCTGCTCGATCAACAGGATCGTCAGGTCACTCCGTTGCAATGTGGCCAGCGCCTCAAATACCTGCGCGATGATGACCGGGGCGAGGCCCAGGCTCGGCTCGTCAAGCAACAGCAGGCGAGGTCCGCCCATCAGAGCGCGACCGATCACCAGCATCTGCTGTTGGCCGCCCGATAGCGATCCGGCGCGCTGATCGCGCCGCTCGGCAAGGATCGGAAACAACTTGTAAACGGCGTCCAGGTCGAAGGTTTTCTTGCGGCCATGCAAGGCGGTTTCACCGATCAGCAGGTTTTCCAGCACCGTCATCTCGGCAAAGACTTTGCGGCCTTCCGGCACCTGCAGAACGCCCGCTTTGGTCACGTCCCACGGGTGCGCTCCGGTCAGGTCCGTGCCGTCCAGTCTGACGGTGCCCGCCTCTGGTCGGACGATGCCCGATATCGTGTTGAGCAAACTGGATTTGCCCGCACCGTTCGGGCCGATCAGGGCAACCGTTTCGCCTTTGGCCACATCCAAGGACACGCCCCGAAGGGCTTGGATGCCGGAATAGGCCACCTTCAGATCTTGCAGCTCAAGCATCCTCGCCCCCCAGGTATGCGGTGATCACGGCAGGGTCGCTCAGGACATGCTCCGGCGTTCCCTCCGAAATCAGTCTGCCGCCGTCCAGGACATAGACATGGGAACAAAGCTTGGCGACAAAGCGCACGTTGTGCTCGATCAGGAGCACGCCTTTGCCGTCGCGCGCGAAGCCCAGGAAGATTTCGGCGAGCGCGTCGCTTTCCACGTTGTTCATACCCGCGATGGGTTCATCGAGGAGGATGAAGTCGGGGTTCGTGGCAACCGCGCGCGCCATTTCCACCTTGCGTTGATGGCCGTAGGACAGGCCGCCCGCCGGGTAGTCCGCGAACTCCGTCAGGTCGAAGTCGGCCAGCAGTTTCATGGCACGGATCTTGAGGGCCGCCGTTTCGCGGCCAGAAGCCGGCAGGCCCAGAAGCGCGGACAATGTGGAAGACGTTTCATGCCGGTGCAGGCCGATCATCACGTTGTCCAGGACACTCGCCTCACCGAGAAGCCGAATGTTCTGGAACGTCCGCGCAAGCCCCGAGCGGCAAATCTCATGGGCGGGCGCGTGAGTGATGTCCACATCGCCAACTTGAATGGTCCCGCCCGAGACGGGAAGCATTCCGGTGATCATATTCACGATGGTGGTCTTGCCCGCACCGTTGGGCCCGATCAGGCCGATGATCTTGCCGGCGGGCACTTCGATGTTCACGTTCTCCGAGGCGACCACACCGCCGAAACGCTTGGAAAGATTGGCAAGCTTGAGGGAGGTCATGATCTGGCCTCCGCTTCCGCCTTGCGAAGCTTCGCTTTCAGGCGCCGTGCCTTGATCGCATCTATGGTGGTATCCGCCACGCCCTTGGGCATGAAGTTGATCACCAATATGAGCATCACGCCATAGATCACCATCCGGTTTTCGGCCAACGGGCGGGCCAGTTCGGGGAGGATGATCAGGAACGCGGCGCCCGCCAAAGGTCCGATAACCGAATTGCGGCCGCCAAAAATCACGTAGCTGAGGATGGTGATAAGCAGGTGGAAACCGAACTGCCGAGGGTCGATCGCGTAGGAGTGGTAGGCCTCCAAGCCGCCAAACAACCCCGCCAGAGCACCCGAGATGGCGAATGCCAGCATCTGGTGTTTCCGGATGGATATGCCAAGGGATGCCGCCACGGCCTCGTCTTGGCGGATGGTATTGAAAGCGCGGCCGATGCGGCCCCTCTCGATGGCCCAGATCAGGTAGGTGGCCAGTGCCGCGAAGATGACCAGAGTACCGGTGCCGACCGTCTTCGGGATGTTGTTCAACCCCAGCGCGCCGCCGGTCAGCCCCTCGGCATAGATGTTGAGCGAGAGGCAGATCTGGATGAAAGCCACGGTCGCAATCGCCTGATACACGCCGCGAAGGCGGGCCAGTGGGATCGACAGGACAGTCGCCACCAGCATCCCTGCAAGCGTTCCGCAAATCACGCCCAAGACGGGATGCGCTCCGAAATCCACCGCCAATATGCCCGCAGTGTAGGCTCCGATCCCGGTGAACGCGGCGGTGGCCAATGAAAATACCCCGGCGCGCAGCACGATGAACTGGCTCAAGGCGAGGCCGATATGGATGCAATAGAGGTCGAATAGCGGGAGGTAGCCGGCGAAGAAATTGCTCATCTGCGGCCTCCGAGATTGCCCGCGTCCTCACGCCCCAACAATCCGTTGGGACGGACCAGCAGGATGAGAAACAGGGCAGCGAAGATGATCGTGTCCGTGAGGCCGGACGGCAGATAGGCGATCGTCAACGTCTGAACCATACCAAAGACCACGCTGGCCAGAAGCGCGCCGGGGATCGACCCGAGCCCACCCAGAATGATGATGGCGAAACCGAACATCATATAGGGTTCGCCCATCACGAAAGAGATCGAGTTGAACGCCAGGCCCACCAGAACGCCAGCCGCACCTGCAAGGGCCCCGGCCATGAAATACGTCTGCATGTAGACCTTGTTGGGGTTGATCCCCATCAAGGTTGCGGCACGCTCATTGTCCGTCACGGCGCGGACGCGCCTGCCGAAGGCAGTCTTGTAGAACAGGTAGCCGAGGATCAGCACCATGACCAACGCGGCACCCGCCATGAAGAGTTGCAGCATCGACACGCGCAGGCCCCAGAAGCGGAAGATCACAACGGGAAAGGTTTCAAACGGGAAGCGCAGGATTTGTGTGCTTGAGATTTGCTGTGCGATCGTAGTGATCACGAGGCCCGCACCGATGGACGACACGACACCGCCGAACTCCTCGTCGCCGGTCTTGCGCAAGCGCCGGAAGCACGTGATTTCGACCAGCACCGACAGGCAACCAGAAGCGATGATGGCCAGAGCGAACCCCAACCACAAAGGACCGCCGCCCTCGACGGTGTAGTAGGCCACCATCGCACCCGTCATGAAAACCGCGCCATGTGCGAGGTTGAGGATGCGTTGGATGCCGAACACCAAGGTGAAGCCAAGGGAAAACAGAGCGTAGACGCCGCTGACGACCAAACCATTCAAAAGCTGCTGAGCTAGCATGGGCGGTCAACCCCGCCTAGCGTGCCGGATCGTGGCATCCGGATCCTCCCCTTGCCGGGCGGCTTTTGCCCCCCTTCTGTCGCCCTCGATGGAGCGATTTCATTAATATCGAAATTGATATAAAATCGCAGGTCGTGTCAACGCACTATCCTCTCAAATCAACCGCCGGCGAGAAATCTTGCGGCAGAAGGATCTTGCTGACCTGGCGTTGAAACAGTGGCGTGACCTGCGCCAGAAAATCCCTCCACACCTCTTCTTGCATCAGTGCGGCTCGCCGCGCCGCCCGGTCATCAAGTGACGCATAGGCCCAAAGGTGGACGGTCTGGTTCAGCGGCCCCAGCTCCGTCACGTAGTAGCCCAAAAGGTTGCCAAGGATGCGCTGTTGCAGGTCGCGCGCGCCGGTCTGATCGTACAGCTGGAAGAACTTTGGCAGTGTTCCGGGAAAAAAGTCGTATGTACGTTGTTCAACGATCATGGGGCTCTTCTCACTTGTAGCTGACGCCAAGGGCCAGTCCGCCGTCGACCACGACCGAGGCACCCGTGGTCCATTCTGCCCGCAGCAGGTAATCCACAGCCTCAGCGATGTCTTCCGGGGTGCCGATCCGACCCAACGGGTGATCATCGATCATGGAGTTGAGGCGGGATTTGTTGTCCTCAAAGCTGCTGGCAACGCCAGCGCGCACGTTGATTTCCGTTGGGACGGCGCCGGGTACCACGCAATTCACCCGGATGCGCTTCGGGCCAAGTTCCGCCGCAAGGACCTGGGCCAAAACCTCCACCGCGCCTTTGGAGGCCGCGTAGGGCGATGCACCCGGAAACGCCCGGCGGGTGTGGCCTGACCCAACAAACACCACGGCGCCACCGTGCTGTTCCAGATGCGGAACTGCCAGCCCGGTCAGGCGCATTCCGGCGACGACGTTGACATTCATCACGTCCAGGATGTCCTCGGCGGTCAATTCCGTGATCGGCGCGCGCAGCATGTTGCCGGCGTTGTTGAACAAACCCTGCAAGCCGCCGCCATGCACCACGGCTGTGTCGATCATGCGTTTGCGGTCCTCTTCGACCGACACGTCCCCCACCGCTATCGTGCAGTTCTTTCCAATGGCCCGCGCCGCGTCCTTGAGCTTGTCGGCACGACGGCCGGTGATCGTCACCATGGCCCCGCGCGCAGCCAGGTATTCGGCCACACCGCGCCCGATGCCTGATCCGCCACCGGTGATCAAAACGGAATACCCTTCAATCATCTGCATCATGCGGTCCTTTTTTCGGGATCAATCAAGCTGTGTACGGCCCGCGTGAGCAGCTGGGTAAAGCCAGGGTGCAGGCACGCTTCCACATCATGCCCGAGAGCGAGGAAGGCCGCGTTGCCATGATGCACCAGGATGGGTTGCGGATCAGGCGCATCGGCACAGGTGCCTGTCACCGCGACACGCGCGCGCGGTGCGAGGGACAGGTTGCAGTACAGTTCATCCACGGTCTTGAACGGTGGCTCGGCAGAGACGAGAACCGAGCACGGAGGCGGATGATGCGACATACCCCAACGCCACCCGGCGCCCAGGTGATCTCGCCATTCGGGCCAATCATCGAAGCAAATCGCGGCCGTGTGCAGGCCAAGCAGTTTACCGCCGGCAGCCATATGCCCGCGGATCGCGGCCTTTTCCGCTTCGTTGATCGCGAAGGCATGGGTGGCGCGCAGGGGTTCGTATTTCTCGTGCTGGGTCATGGTGAAGGCCAGCGCGTTGACGGTCAGCAGGTCGAAATGCCCGGTGCCGAGGCGCGCCAGACCCGCGCGCACCGGCAGAATGTCAGACTGCAGGCCAAGTGAGGCCAACTGCCCGGCGATGATGGCAGAGGTTTCCTCGAACGGGTGGTAGATGCCCCCCGACAGGATCAGGTTTCGCAACGTCATTTCGCGACCCTGGGAAGCTGGGTCAACAGGCTGACCGATACGCCACCATCGACGACCAGATGATGGCCGTTCACGTAGGACGCCTTGTCACTGGCCAGATACGACACGGCGTTGGCGATATCCTCGGACAGTCCCAGCCGCCGCGACGGCACGGCGCCACCGCGCGACGCGCGCACAACAGGGTCGGCGTAAAATGGGGTCGAGATACCCGCGTCGATAAAGCCCGGCGCGATGGCGTTGGCGCGAACGCCAGATGGCCCCCACTCCAGCGCCATCATCTCGGTGAGTTTGGCGAGACCTGCCTTGGCGGCAGGATAGGAGCCCGTGCCGGGCCCCGTGGTGATTGCGTTGATAGACGTGATGTTGATGATCACACCAGACCCGCGCGCGACCATGCCCTTGGCTGCCGCACGCGCCACGATAAATGCACCGGTCAGGTTGACGTCAAGCTGGTGACGGAATGTCTCTATCGGCATCTCAAGCAGGGAAGCGAACCGTCCGATCCCGGCGTTGTTCACCACGACATCCGGCACCGCGCCGAAGGCTTGCAGGGCCCGCTCAACGCCCGGCTCGTCCGTGACATCCGCCACCAAACCGATTGCCCCCAGTTCATCTGCTGCGGCGACCACTCTGGCTTCATCCAGGTCCAGCAAACCCACCCGGTAGCCATCC
>Ga0102941_1000191_pt1 | contig 26939 bp, 40 predicted proteins | sample SalPonR2_C_D2_MG_FD_79281 | JGI IMG/M metagenome (GOLD analysis project Ga0102941, IMG submission 79281) | Salt pond soil microbial communities from South San Francisco under conditions of wetland restoration - Salt Pond MetaG R2_C_D2_MG | ecosystem: Environmental > Aquatic > Marine > Intertidal... | reverse complement strand
ATATTGATCCATTCACCACACTGAGAAGTTTCTTTCTTAGTCTTCTCGAGAAACTCTAGAGCCCAATAGTTTTTATCTTCTTCGACTCCCTCGACGAGGTTAAAATTATCCATTGCATACATTTTAATCTCTTCCTGATCTAATTCATCAAGCTCAAAATATACTTCGGTTTCAATATACATTATACCTCTCTCTCCAAACCGTGAATAGTCTTAATTGTCGGAAATCGTAGAGAAAGATTTCCGCTTTGATTCTGACTTTCTTGAAAGTATTTAACAGTAATTGTTTTTCCCAGTATGAGAGAAGGATCAGCATAGAATGCTCGTCGCTGTTCCATACTGAATCCACTACCCACTCTTACTCGATATCCCTTATGATTAATGAATACTCGGCTCAGCATTTCTTCTTCAACTTCCTTACCTTCTTCATTAATCCATCGAATAAACCCACTTTCTACATCTTCTACAACGTACTCCGCATCATGAAACTTCTTTACCTTTAGAAGATCATTGCTTCTCTTTCCCTTATAGGTAGTATTCTTTCTAAGAATCAATCCTTCCCAGCCAAGTGACTCAGCTTTCTCTGAGAGAGTCGCTAGATGATCCTGGTTAACGATCTCTATTTGATCAATAACCTTAATATAGGAAGCTGACTGGAGGTTGCTGCGATGATCCTCAGCTCTCTGAACTAGGTTTCTGGTTGATTCCTTATTATCAAATTCTTCTAGTGTTAGAAAATCAAAGACATTGAAAAGAGGATTCTGAATCGTTGAATTTTTCTTACGAATTTCTTTCATTACACTTTGAAAGTCTTCATTGCCGTTTTCGTCTACTAGACAGATTTCTCCGTCTAGAACAATATCTTGTCCTTCGAAAATCGATAGAAGCTCGTCTCTAATCTTATCGAGAGTCAAAAACTCCTTTCCATTGCGAGATAGAAACTTAACTTCGTTTCCTTCCTTACGAGCAATACAACGAACCCCATCCAACTTGTGCGAGGCGTAGTATGTTTCTTTTTCAAAGTCGATCTTTTCTGCAATCTTATCATCGAAGGTATTAGCTAAAGCTACGCTGAATTCTGGAATCAGATTTGGAAAGACTTTATTAATTGATTTAGTATCGACTCGGGTTTCTAGATTCTTGTCAATGATCTTGTAAATAAGATCCTTGTGTTCTATGTGTCCTGAGATAAAACCATTTACTGCAGAAAGAGCAGAGTGACCAGTAATCTTTTCATTAGAAAGATTCTGAAGCAACAGTTCTAAATTTACATCTTTCCAGGCATCATCGATCAAATCCTTTCGCTTTTCCAAATTAGCTGAAGTAATATGAAATTGCTTGTAGGGATTATATACCCACCAAAGAATTGGCTTCATATCAGAAAAATTCTTCAATGATTCTTTCTTTTCATTGTTGCTGTTCGACTGATTTAGAGTGTCAACCATTTCTTGAAGTCTATTCAAATTCATATGTGTATTATACCTTTTCTGAATGATTACTTAAAATATTTCTTTGATCTTTCGATCATATTGTCATAAATATAAACAACATCATGAGGCATAGTACTATTGAATCCAGCTACTGCTCGGTTTCGAGCAATCATCAAAGCTTTTTCACGATCCCACTTGTCCAGCTTATGAAGCCTTGACCATCCAACTTGATTCTTTCCTACCGCAACAACTGCTCCGATTGGAGTTCCATTATTGTCTCGAACATACTGAATCAATTCGTTCATACTGTCTCCTATCCAATTGACTTATAGATATTATACTGGTAAAAGACGATTGTTTTGTAAGAGAATTTCATTGATTTTTTCCCAGCTGATAGGCGTATAATCCTCTAACCTTTCGACGCTAATGTTCAGATACCTAGAGTCTTGAATACTACGATAATGCATATGACCATGAACATTGAAAACTTCTTCGTTTTGGGCCAGATATATAGGACGATGAGTAAAAATTACCTTTTTTCCTGCTGGAGTTTTCTTATGTATCTCACTTCTTACGTCGGTAAAATATTCCATATATCGATGAATCTTAGCCGTATCATGATTTCCTTTGATTAGAACTTTTCTTCCATTGAGGCGGGATAAAATTTTAAAGGCTTCGATAGAAGTTCCCATTAAAACATCGCCTAGATGATAAATTTTATCATCCTTAGCCACTACGCTGTTCCATCTTTCGATCATATACTTGTTCATATGATCGACGTCTCTAAATCCAGGTCGTAGAAGACTTCCATCATCTTTTTCAAAAGTTAGAATATTAGCATGACGAAAATAGCTAATGCGTATCAGAGATGAACCAAGTCTTACTCATACTTGGCCCTCTGATACGCATTTGCCCCCTTTTCTTTCCCATCTTTCTCCGTTTTCATACCGCTTTATTAACTCCAAAACTAATTTTTGTTCTTTCCATTGTTTTTGATAGTTCTTTATTTCTTCAAAAAGTTTCTCCAAAGAGATAGATGAGTCGATCCTTCCTCTTCCTCTATTGAGCTGTCCTTTACTTACATTTTTTGAATGTAATATTATTTGGCAGTTTGCCGGATGTCTTAGAATTTCAGGAAAAATTTTATTCTTAAATCCAGACACTCTGCCATACTTATGGTCTCTAACTACCCCCTCAATATTTTTTGTATTGTGAAAAACACCGAATTCTTTCAATAACTCTCTCCCATCTTCAACAAGATCGAACATTTTATCTATCCAGCTCGCTTCTTTGAAATATATTTGACAGTCTTCTTTTTCTTCTAAAGGAAGCCAACGGCCACTGTCTTCCATTTTCTTTCTGAAAGCTATCTTATACTCTTCAGTAAATTTTTCAGAACTCTTCTTTCCTATCTTTTTCTTCGATTCATCTGAGTGTTCTCTCGAATAAGACTCGAATGTGCGGTGGCCATGCATTCTTTCTATTCGTTCTTTAGAAAACTTTTTGCCTCGATTCGCCGTTCCTGCTTTATACCTATAATCTTCATCTACTTTTGATTTTATAATATTTGACTGAGTCTTTTTTGTTCCTTTGTCCATTTATTACCGAAATTAGGATTATTTTCACCTCTAATAGTTTCGCTTAAATATACCCCGTAACATTTTCTAGAACAAAACTTAGAATTAATTGAAGGATATGTTCCAAACTCTTTGCCGCAGACTAAACACTTCTTTATTATCATACTTTAATAGTATGATAATTTATATCATCTGCTGTGTCTAAAATGTGTATCGGAAATAAACCATGTTTTACTCATTTCTTCCTCTTTGGAGAAGGAGGGAGTCGAACCCTCGTCTTATGAACTCTAAGCTTTCGATGCAGTGGGCCTTACGTCGCTTCAAACGAATTCATAATCGAAACCTTTACTTCCCCTTTGATTCTTTCTTTAGCAATCTAAGCTCTAAAGAATACTTATTTGTCTTTATCATTTCTCTTTGGTAGTCAGTAAAGTCAGCCTTAAGATAAGGATCCTCTCCTATTTCAGTATCTACCAAAATAGACCCAACTAGCTTTTGTCCTTCTTTTAGATTTACTATCCAACTATGCGTCATACAAAGATACCTCTTTCTTTTCATCTGAGTTAAATAACTCAGACTTTTCTAGAAAATAATGTGTAGAAGACTTTACGTTTGATAGTACTTTTTCTATTTCTTTTGTGAACGCATCGCCAGGGTCTTTTCCTTCTAGTCTAGCGATTTTGAACTCTCTATCATAGAAAGAATCAAACTCATCTATCATATCTTCTCCAGCCTTATCTCCGTCGGGCATTAATATAACATCATCGAAAGTAGAAAGCAACTCCTTCTGTTTTGTTGTAATCATTATTCCGAAGGTAGTTGTAACATTCGTAGTAAAGAACTTCCAAATCTTAGGAATATCCATAATTCCTTCTACAACAATAAGAGGTTCATTTCTATTTAGATTATCGATGTTGAAAAGTGTTGATACATAAGCTCCTTTGGGATAAAGAACCTTCGCTCTCGCTTTTCCGGTAATATCTCTTCCTTCCATAGAAACAGTTTTTCCGCCGCTAATGATAGGAATGCAGACTCTATTTCCGAAGTAAGTTTCATTAATCTTACCGGATTTCATATATCGTATATCGAACTTTTTTCTAAAGTCTTTGAAAAGGTTCCTCTTTTGACAGTACGAAAGAGCCTCTTCACTTTTTTCGACTCTATCCAGCATTCCATTTATCTTGATGGATTTGATTCTGCTTGGAAACTCTGTTCTAGTTTGCAAAGAATTCTCAAACATCTTTCCATAAAGCTTTCCCTTATCCAATCCAGCAACAGAATACAGACTTTCTCCCGTCAAATCCTTCACAAACGAAAAAAGACTGTTTCTATACCTGGAAGAAAAATCTATACACATTAGATTATCTTTGTAAAGAACCATTGATGGATTTTTATCCGTCTTAAAAGGCGACGAAAAACGATAATACTTTTCTCGTTCTTCTACCTTCTGTAGGCCTAAATTTTCCAAAAGCAGTGATACAGGATAAATGCTGTTTAATTCTTCATAGCTAATCATGAATGTAGACGATATTCTCCTACAGTGTGGGGAACATTAAATGTGGTAGCTTCGAACATTTCTCCAGTATATTTGAACTTAATCTCTTTAAGATCAGTCAAAAGTCGAATGTAATTTTCTTCTCTCACGATTTGAAAGGGAATATCACAGTAAAGTAGATATGCTGCCATATCCTTCAGGTCTGATTTCATCGTAACTTCTGGCATTGTTGTCTCCTTATATTATGAACATACTGACGTTTAACTGCTCGTAGGTATTCCATTGTATCGTTCAGCCTCTCTATAGAATTCTTCAGGAATAGTCAAATATGCACTATTCACAATCTTTTCTATAGCTATCTTAGTTTGATCTAGTGACAGATAATCCTTTGTTATCTGCTTGAACTTATTTTGAACCTTCATGTATCTCTTCTCAAGTCCATATCTAATGTTCAGCATGATAGCGAACTGAAAGTCTATCCGCCATAGTTCAAAATCAAACTCTTCACTTTCCGGCAGTCCCTTAATCTTATTTGCCAATGTTGTCTCCTTATATATATATTATACTAGTCTAGTAAGCTTTTGAGTATCAACCCATGATGGAATTTCATTATTTTTCCATGACGCGGGCCTTTTCTTCGGAAATAGTTTTTCTCCATTAAAGTAGCTACGGTAAGATTCAACAAAATTGGATGACTTGTATTCTTCGGGCATAGCGAGAGCCGGAAAAGTAAGAGGACCATCCATAATGTTTAAGGGATATCTTAGCAAAAAACGAATAAGACCGCTGCTTTTATGCTTCTTTCCATATCGAAGCGTATACTCTTGTGCAAGAGCTACGAAATGATCGAAGAGCCATTGATAATTGTCAGTAGTTTCTCGTATCCAAATATTACACGGATGATTGCGATAAGCAACTTTGTACAGGTTAGACTCAAAAGGTTCTGGTAGCTCCCAGTGAGTTCGATTTCTACTAGTTGTATGAACCAGTATCTTGCGACCATCAAGGATCCTGTGAGCTGTAGAGAGCATCTGAGCGCTCTCTGTTATCATTTTTACAACCCTTACATCGTCTAGCATTTTAGCAGCAATTTTTGGATTATCGTCCAACATAAATATGTTCATATTCTTATTATACTAAAATCTAGCTTACGGGTTCTCTTTTTTTGGTAATTTTTTGGCTATTTTTCATGAACTTCGAGAGCTCGTATAGAAAAAAGTCTTCCTTGAAATAGGTCTCAGAATCTACTCTCATAAGCATATCAACAAATCCATCTAGATCGTACTTGCTTATTTTCTTTGCGAAACCTTTCTTCCAATCAGCCTTTATGAATCCGATATTCTTATAGATAGCCGCTTCAGTAATGGTTTTCTTTGTCTTGTAGAAAAATTCCTTCACAGAGAAATCGATAATATCTTTCATAACTGACATATCGTTCTCGAAAATCTTAGAAATTATCTTAGCCAAAGCATTAGTAGACAAAAATCCTAACTCGTTTTGAATCTGCTCTTCAGAATAGAATTCTCCAACCAGACAACGCTCTAGATTTTGTACGGCACTTCGAATAGAACCTTCGCAATTTTCTGCTATTACAAAAATTCCAGACTCATAGAATTCATCGGGGGGAGTTGCTCCTACCTTCTCTGAGATATTGTACAAATATTCTGCTATGTCGGTTGACGAGGGAGAACGAAACGTATAAAGCTGTCCTCTAGTTTTTACTGCCTTATCAAAGGCATTGATGTTCATTGTACAGAGGATGATGTGAGCATTCTTTCGCTTTTTTTCCAAAAGCTTCAAAGTAACACCCTTACCGGACTTTGTAAGCTCCTGTGCTTCATCAATAATGATTACTTTCTTCTTATCAAACATTGGAGCTGTACTTACTACAGACTCTAGCTTTGATACATCGTCCTTTCCCATAGTAGAGGCGTCATAGAAATGAATGTCACGGCTAAACTTTTCTTCCAAAACATTCTTTGATGATGGAGAATTTGGATTTGGATTCAAATATTTTTGTCCGCGAATCTTTAATGGATTCGTGTCGTTAATAAGAGCAGAAATAATGAAGGCGAGAGTGGTTTTTCCTGTTCCACTTGCGCCTTCGAAGATCATAACCTCTGGAAAATCCATAGTTTCACTTCTCTTCTTCATTTCAGAAAGCGTGCCCTTATTTCCAATCATCTCGTCAAAACTAAACGGTCTGTGTTCTAGTGTATACATATTACTAGTATTATACTCCTTCCGGTATGATGGTTATATTATTCCTTCCAGTTTTCTGGCGTCAGTAATTATATTAGGAAGTTTATTTCCTTTCGCAGTAATTAGAAGAACAGCAAGAAGACCTTGAGGAGCGAAGATGTGTAGTCTATATTTTGTTAGAATATCCCAATATCCTTGAAAAATAATAGATGAAAAAAGTTTAGCATGCAGATACTCTAGCGAACTATTTATCTTAGGGCCTACTAATTTTCTTAGCTCAGTATCAATATGCTCGTGAAGTTCTGGATAATTTTCTTTTAGGTTTAAATATTTCATTATCGCGGCTTCTTTTCAGAAGCATCTACCTCTTCTAAGTGATATGATAATCAATTTGAGCCCAGAAGGATTCGAACCTCCGACCTGATGGGTAGAAACCACCTGCTCTATTCCACTGAGCTATGAGCCCGACAAAAGTCCACTTTTCTAGGATGAGTGGGAACCTCTAGATTGTTAGACGCTAAAAATATTAGCGATCTGACGATCTGCTGATTGTCTTCCAGAGACAGTCCGGGTTGTATGAGTAGCAATATTCGTGGCTACATTGTAAAGGTCCCAAGCACTATTGTCAACTAGAAGAGTATACAGAGAAGTAGGATCACTGTGATTAAGCGATTCCGCATCAATTTGAATATCATCATCTTCCAAGGGAAGCGAGACCTGACCGGACTTCTCCAATGAGTATAAGATTTCCTTTCGAATCTTTGTTGAAAGTCGTTTTTCTTCAATCAGGGAAGGAAGATAGTCACTCATCGGTTCCTGAGCCATACGAGCATATCGATTAGATACTCTTGACATATTTTCGACGCCATGAAGAATTTCTGTTTCAATACTTCGATTAAGAAGATCAGAAAGCTGATTTGGCTTTACTGTAAAGTTCTCCAAAGTATTTCCTACGATCGCTCCGTTGCTACAGACAAAACGGTAGGTACCGAACATAATCTCCAAGGGCTTTCCAACATAGCTAGCCTTAAGAATAAGGCTGGGGCTAATTGACTCTCCGTCTGGAGTATCCATATCAATATTAAGAAGATATTGCTGAAAAAGATCTGATCGTTGATTTACAACATTATCGATGACCTTATAATCGATGTTTGTCTTGTCTAGACCTTCGTGGACCCAGTCTAGAAGATCAGAATGGTGTAGAAGAAGACGATTAGTAGCAACGAGACCCAAAGGAACTCGTGTCTCATCTTCTTCTATTCGCATAACAGCCTTCTTATTCAAGAAGGTCGTAGTTTCCTGACTAATAGCTCCCTCGTCAGTAACTTCTGCCTTTACGGAATCCTTTATCTCTGAGATAGGAATTCCTTCCACTGTACTAAATACACTCATTTTATTTCTCCTTATGAAATAAATTTACTTACTTAAAAATCTTTTAAGTTCATTATAGATTAGCATAATGAGCCCTAAAAGGAATGATATTGGCCACAAACACGCTGCGAGGATATAGTAAAAACGCTCTGTCTTAGTGTCTGTAGGGTCGGCATTATATAGCTCGTACTCTACAAAATAAATTACTCCGGTAATGTATATTCCCGCAATCATAATCCATAGAATTAACATTGTCCATACGCTCCTTTGGGTAATCGTCCATACTTCACTCTTCGAGGAAAAACCTCGAGCGTCTTAAATTCACTAGAGATTGGAGGATTATATTTAACAACAACCTTTGTCTCTCCAAATAACATGAAAACAACGAGCAGCACAGCCATCATCGTGACTATAAAGCCCAAAGTAAATAAAAAAATCATACTCAACTCCTTAACTCATTGATATCTATATTATACCTCTTCGAGGTCATCTTCTTCATAAATTAGTGGATAGATTCTAAAACATTCTGCATCGTATATATACCGAACTATTTTTCCAACTTCTCCAGAACTCTGCTTCAAAACCTGTACTTCCAAGGTATCTTCCATAAGTTCTAAATCTTCACTTTCTGGAAATAGACGAGAGGCATAATACTTAGGGCGAAAGGCTCCTAATACTAGACGTGATCTTTCGGCCATAGCATTAGCATTTTTGATATGATTAAGCGAAGGACGAAGATTAGATATTTGTTCTATTGTGGCTACACGAGCATTATCCGCCGACCGATTAGCTTGAACAACAATTAGAGCATGAACTCCCGTTCTCTTGACAATAGAGTGTAAATGATTCATGGCTTGTTCTATTTCGTCTGCTTTTTGACCAACATCGGCCATCATGGTAAACAAGTCTATCGTAGCGATTAAATATTTGGTATTCATTCGTTTCTGAGCTTCTTTGATTGTTGCTTCAAAATCCGATAGAGATATCGATGGATTTTCTACCAAGAAAAAATTATCCTCATACTTCTTCAGATATTCGGTTTCTTTTTCCAATACTTTAAAGGCCTCTTCTGGTAATTCTCCATCTTCGTTTAGATGAAAAAATGATGAAGGTATCTTTTGACGAATAGAGATTAATCTGTCCATGGAGGCGATCTCGCTCATTTCGAGAGTGTAATAAACCGAAGGTATCCGCTTATTCATTTGCCTACTAATCAGATTTAGAGCATACATACTTTTTCCAACGCCGGTGGCTCCAAAAAGAGTTGTTATTTCTCCAGGAGGAAAACCCTGAGCTAAGTATGTGTCAAGATGAGAGTCTCCAGTGGAAAATTTATATTCTCCTCTTTTTCTCTTAATCAAAACTCCACGATATTCTTCTGTTATCTGACTCAGTGATCGAAGTAAACTATCTTTCCCTTCGATTATTTCAAGCTTTAAATCTATATCAGCTGTAAGCTGTCTAACAACATCAATATTCAATTCGCCTTTGCTAGAAACTTCAATCAAAGTTTCCTTTAGAAGCTTATCTTCTATTTGTTCCTTTGCCCAATTCTTGCGGAGATTTTTTAGGTAAAAATCAAACGAAGCAAGATCGTATTCTTGACTTCTAAGCTTCTCGAGATTTTCTTTTGTAACTGTTGGATCTTTCTTATTACCAACTGCCACAATTTCATTAACGGTTATCGTAACCTTATTTTCATAGAGTTCTTGAATGCTTTCTTTGATAGCTCTCGCTGGATTTGTATTCCAATAATCTTTATCTAATTTATAGAGAAGATCCGGATTTTCCCAGACACAATTCAGGACTTGTTGTTCGACTTTCACTGTTCCGAAATTCATTATCTAAATCTACCTTTTTCCAACAATTAACTAACTCCAAAGAGATGTAGGATCAAAATCATTTCTTAGAGAATAAGGAACAGTAAATTCCCAAGGATCAAAAATTGATCTCTCTAATAACTTTGTCAATGATACTCCAAAAATATCTGAGTCTATTTTACTCAGGGGTATGTTACTCGTAAAACAAGTTGCTTTTCTTTTTGTCTCCAATCTCTTTCTCAGAAAGGTATCGATAAATGGAATCTGATATCCTGACTTATAAACGGTAATCTTTTTTCCATCGAAGGCATCATCGATAATCAAAAAGTCTGTGTTTAGATATCGATTTATTTCGTCGTTGGCTTCTTCTTCGAAACCTTCCTTCGTCAAAAGTTTTGACAAATCACTCATTAGAATAAACTCTACCGAATGACCCGATAATGCTAACTCCTTCGCTAGTATAGAAGCAGTAGTAGTCTTTTGAGTACCATTTTTACTGCCCCAAAAGTAAAGATGAATATGCTTAAACTTCTCGTCAAAGTTCAACACATACATCTTCAACTTATCTACTCTATCATTCATTTTAATAAGATCATCGAACGATAGATCAATAATATGCGGAGGAAGATTTCCTTTTGATATTATCTTTTCTGTCTTACGCTTGTTTTTGTAATCGACCCATTCTTGAGTTTCGATAAAATAATCTTCACCGTCTTTTTCAATGACGTCGTATTTCTTTATTCTAGCAGAATGATCCTTAAAAAACTTTGTCATTCACCTATCGTCTCTTCAATACTCTTCTTAATCTTTTCTTTCAAATGCTTTTCTAGATCAGATTCCTCACCGTCTTCAATCTGTCCGATTACCCTTACTAAAAAGTCATCAGGAATAAAGTCGATATCTATTTTAGCCTTTCTACCTTTTGAAGAAATTTCATCTCCCAGGTAATGAAAAAAGATATCGCCGAAAAGAGGAATAGTAACTTGTTCCTTTTCTAGATACCGAAGACAAAAGTCCAACAAAAGTCCTTCATAAAACTCTCGAACTTCTTGATATGACTTTCCCGTCAACAGATGAAGTCTATGCACTGCATCTTTTTCTTTCTTTGAGAACTTTATCATGTATGTATTATACCACTCAGCCTTGAATTTTTGTCTTGAAAACCCCAGGCTGAACCTCGATGATTTTCACTCCAGGCTTTTTTTCTAGTTCTTCTTTCTTCTCCAAGAATAAAGTCTTTGTAAACTCTTTACCATCGAGAACTATTTTATCTTCCATTTGATACCTCCAAACCATATCGGCTTTTTAATTCACTATACAACTCTTTCTTTATTATACTGCTGTAGTCTTCGTTTTTTATCTCTCTTTCTTTCTTCCATACCATTCGTGGAGCTCCTATAAAATTATGAATAGCATTCCAAACGGCTCCGCAATGAGAGTCTGAGACGTCTTTTGCGAATTTGCCCATGTCTGATGTTTCCCATTTAGCTCCGTCTTCGTAAATAATTTTTCCTTTTGTGTGGTCTATCTTTTTTCTTCCGCTGTTGGTAGTAACTTCCTGCAGTGATCTTAGATTATTCTTTAGAAAAATATTTCTACCAGCTTTGACTTTCTGCGAATGAATAAGTGAAACATAGGTCAAATAGGGTTTCGAATCTCTATCGACAGATAGTAATTCTACACTAAATCCCTTTTCCTTCAAATACTGCATAGTTGCTTTAGATTGATACTGGTCAAAAGATACCAGGTCTACATTTATTCTTCCTACATCTCGAAGGTCCTGAATAAATAATCGGATAGCATCGAGATTTATTCGTTCTTTTTCTGGTGAGATAGCTAGATTAAAATCTGTGATGTAAACTATTTCTCCGTCTTCAGTTATTTCAGGATGTACCATTGATATAGAAGCCATGTCTCCAGTTTCAGCCTGGTCAACATGAATATATCTCTTCTCCAATGGATTTCTATAGAACTCGAATCCCTTATTATGCTCTATAAAAAATTGAGAATAGATTTCATTCCAAATTAGACGGGTAGATGACTTAGACGCAGGAGCCGAAATATAAGAGTAGATATTTTTCAGCTGAGGAGTAAACATTTTTTCTATAACTGAGTCCTCTCTGATTAAGACTCCTTGAGACCCCGAGGGCCATCCACAATAGTCCTTTACCGACTTAACAGTATTGTCGATAAACATCTGTTTCAGATCAATAGGAACATGGTAAATCTCATCTTTTTTGTATTGATTCACTGAAGCTTCTGTCTCAAGTATTCTAGCAGGAGAACCTTGTGATCCCTTAAAGACTGGAAAAGATGCTCCAGTCTTATACCACTCAGGAAATTTATGAGGAAGAAAATCCCACTGAGCTCCGGTAATAACCATATTGCTAGGATCTTTTTCCGCATCACCTTGAAAAATATACTTATCTATTGGAGAGAGTTCGATATCATTTGGCGAAGAGTCAATTACAGTGCCGCTAAAATACATGTTCTCAAAACGAGAACGAACACGTCCTTTGCTATCCTGATAAATTCTCCAGATATATTCTGATGAGAATCCTTTTTCTAAGAAGAAAGATATTTCTGAAAGAATTGCTGTAATCATATTCAATCCAAGCAATTGAGCCGGAGAGCTAGCAATCATATAGTGAACGTCGTTATAGAATTGTAGAACGCCTATTTTTCCAGCTGAAGTCCAGCATATCTCGTTCGGATTTTCTGTCTGATGTCTATTAAGATGCTCTTCTTGCTTCACGCGATGAAACTTCGACGAGGATAGCAGTATTTGAAAAAACGGCTGTAATAATAACTGCTGTGCTTTTTCTAAGGTAAAAGATATCATACCATGAACGATAGAAGTTGCTTGAGAAAGTCCAAAGAATCTCTTAGGATCACGCATACTCCAAAGATGAGTGGTAATATAAAGTGACCAAAGAGTAGAAGTAAACGATTTTCCCGTTCCGATCGACATTCCTAATAACAGATTTCTTTTGTTACTTTGAGGATGCCAAAACTCAGTCAAAATATCTTTAACATGAGGATAAACACTATTTGCGGTTGGTCCTATCCACTCTTCGGATAAAAATTCTTCTATCGTAGGAGGCTTGTTTCGGTAATGAATTCTCCAAATGTTGGAAAGGATCTTTTGTTTCTGTTTGTTTGATAAATCTTTTCTATTTGAAATAAGACCCAACGCTTCTCTTATTTCTTCTCCTGACAACGAAAGAAAATCTTTCCTCTTGCTGACACTTTCGTCGCCAGAAGCAAGATCAGTTATGAGATATTTTCCTTCATTTGCATTGGATTCATTTATAATTGAGCTCACTAGTTAATAGTGCTGTTTTTGAACTTTTTCTTAAGGTCTTGGTAAAACTTTTTTCGCATGCTGTCGGGAACTTTCTTACCACTTTTCTCTTCATAAATTGCGATCTCAGACTCAACCATTCTTCGAATTGCTTTCGCCTTTTTGCTATTCATTTTAGTACCTTTTTTCTATGACTTTGGTTTTCGTGGTATAAAAAATTTCTTCAATACCGGCTTCTTTAATAGCTAATGAGCAAATAGGACAAGGTTTTGCTAATGCATAATCGCCATTCCTATAAATACGAGCTATATAGATTCTAGCGGCTTTTTCCGTATATCGGTTTTTTACGAGAGCAGCAATCTCAGCATGAAGAAAAACATTATACTGGTTTTTGGTTTTTTCGGCATATCGGGCCTGTACAGGGTGTGTCTTTTGATAACTGTTGATACCCGTGCTTAGAATATTACCTTTCGCATCTGTAACAATAGCGGCTATTCTTTGCCTATTCCTGTTTTCAGGATTTTGTTCACAAAGAGTAGCCGCTTTATCTATTAGGCGAAGATCATTACTGTTCAAAGATTATCCGTTCTGATTGCCAAAAGCTCCACGAGTATACTTTCGGCTCAAAGAAGGAGGAACAAACTTCCCGTCCTTATTCATCCTAGCAATCATTTCTTGTCCCGCTCGCGCAACTCGAATATCATGACTCTTCTTCTTTTCTGATGCCGTCTTCTTCTTCATACTCATACGTAACTCCTTAGTTTACTTTATCTCTTCGAACCATAGATCAGTTTCCGACTTAGACTTCAATGTCTTTATCTGTTGCTTCTTATCTTCTGCTTTCTTCAATAACTCTTCATACTTCTCCTTTGTAAGTGAATAAATAGGCATATTCAAAAGATAGTCATATGATCCATTTATTTGAATAATATCTTCATACTCGGTCAATGAGGTGATGATCTGGTGCTTTGGAACATTGTTGACATGTATCTTATCATCTATTACTTCCGAGATAAACAGAGCCTTACTGCATATCTCTGAGAGCTGTTCTGAGTAGTTCTTCAGAAGATATTGCTTTCTCTTCTTATAATACTCTAGACGAATCTTAATATAAGCTTCAAGAATCTCTTCTGCTGATTCAAATTCTCTTATTGAATTATTCTCATCAATGCAAGTATAATTCTCTGAGACTCGCTTGATAAGCTTCAGTGAGTTAAGAATTTCTTCTTCCGATTGCTTAGTAAACTCTCTACTAACTTTGATTTCGAAGAGGAAATTATCGTTCTCACTCTTGTCTGTATAATCTCGAATAATCTTTCTTTCTTCAAGAGAGTCAAGAACCTTCGAATAAGACGAGAGAGTATACCCAACTGGAACTTCATCGACAATAATCGTTGTCGTATCCTTAATCTTGAAGGATCCGATAATGCTCCACGAACCTACCCCTTCTCCTTCTCCAGCAATAATCTTTCCCCTAAATCCTTCATAGTAAGGAGTAAGCGGCTTAGAGTTTGTTTTTCCCGATAGTGAATTCTCGATATACTTAATAAGGTCTTGCTTATTACGAGGAAGAATTTTCTGTGCAAAACCGGTTCCAATACCTTCTGAACCATTGATCAATAGCAGTGGGAATATAGGAACAAAGAACTTCGGCTCGATTATTTCTCCTTCAAATTCTTGCTTAATCAAAACATCATCGTCGTCTTTGCTGAAGTAGCTATCAAACGCCGAAGACTTTTTTGTAAAGATATATCGAGGAGCTGAAGGAGTAGGAACAAACCGAGTTCCAAAACTTCCTGCTGGATAAAGCAATGCTTCATTATTCGCTCCAACAAAAGTTTGAGCCATACCAGAAATTACTCCTTGAAGGCTTCCTTCACCATGAAGGTATTCTGTAAGTTCTGATACTGTAGAAGCAAGTCGTGAGACTTTTACTTCTGTAGTAATATTCTTCTTCTTTAGAGTATAAACGATCTTTCTCGATGAAGGCTTCATGCCATCTACATAACTAGCAATGGATCTAAAGCTAGCATACAAAGCTGTCTGAGAATACTCATTATTCAAAAAATCTTCAATTGCAATCTCACTCATATTCTTATTATACCTTATAGAGTCGAAATATTAAACTTTTTTCCATACAATTTTTCTTTTCTTGCGTTAGCTTCTGTTCCCTTCATCCAAGAAGTAATTGACTCTTTAGATTTTTCGGTAGGAGAAAATGATACAAGAAGAGAATCCATTCCGCCAGTTTTTTCTACAATTTCCTGAAGATCTTTTTTGGTCCATGAACCCAAACCTTTCTTGTATTGCCATTCTAAATCTGAAGTAGAATCTTGGTACTCAGACATCGAGAAATACCATTCTTTGATATCGTTCTTCTTCTTTCCTACGACAAGAGGAGTTTGTAAGAATACTATTCTTCCCTGTTCGATTAAAGCAGGAGTGAACCTGAAGAAGAAGGTAAGCAACAGTGAGCGAATATGAATCCCATCCGCATCCTGATCGCTAGCGAATACTACCTTTTCATATTCCATATTGGTATTTGGATCCGTAAGATCGAGATTCAAAATATCCACGATAGCTTGAATCTCCTTATTGGCCACCATCTTGAGAATCTTTGTATCGAAAGTATTAAGAGGCTTTCCTCTTAGAGAAAAATATCCGATTCCCTGTCGTCCAAAAACCGGCTGAAGTCCAGCCGTTGCAGAATCACCCTCTGAAAGAAGAAGATATTTCTTTTCACCTATTGGAGGATAATACTTATCGTTTTGTACTTTCTTCTTGTTGGAAGATAGCTTCTTAAGTTCTTGCTTCTTCTTAAACTCTTCTTTGATTCGAAACATTTCTACAATCGGCTCTATAAGATCTGTATTGCGAAGAATTTTCTTTCCAAAATTATCCCAATCAGCTACTTCTAGCTTCATGTAGTCTCTTATTTCAGCAGTAGAATTGGTAAGATTTTCCTTCGTTTGAGAATCGAACTTCATATTCTTGAAGCCGTTAAAAAATACTACCAAAGAAAGCTTGTTGCGAATATCTCCCGGCTTAATTGTCTTATACTTCTTGACCAGCTTGTCTCGAATTCGACTTACAATTTCATTTGAGATGAGGTTAACATGATTTCCACCCGTCTTGATATAGAGGCCATTCACGTATGAGAAGAAAGAAAAATTATCCTCTTCATTTGGAAAAACTCCTACAAACCAGCCATCCCCAGTAAGTAGCTCGAAAGAATCTGAGAATAGAGACATGAAACTTTTCTCGTTTGCTACCCTTACTCTCTTCTTGTTAAAGAAGAACTTGACCTGAGGATGAGATACGGAGAGGAAAAGAATACGCTGATAGATAATATCTATATGATTCTTATCTAGCTTGTCGATTTCGAACTGAGAAAAATCGGGTTCAAATTCAACCGTAGTAAATTGCTTGGAGTTTTTTCTTATTGAGAAATTTTCTTTCTTAAGATTATTCTCACAAACAAGAGAAAGCTTATTCTCACCGTCACAGGTATCTACTTTAAATAGAGAAGAGAAAACATTTGTTGCAAAAGATCCTACACCATTCATACCAATCGTGGATCGATTTTCATCGTCTTCGAAATTCGCTCCAGTGCGCGCTTGGCAAAAAGCAGCTACCGGCATGTAATGATCGGTTCCTTCGATTTTCTTTACAGGAATTCCTCGGCCATTATCTTCTACTGAAACCGATTTTTCTGTGATGTCTATTCTAATTACATTAGCAAAATCGTAGTTTGTTCGAACGGATTCATCGATAGCATTATCGATTATTTCGTTAATTATCTTAAGAAGTCCAGGAACATAGGTCACTTGTTTCTTCACAAGTTTTTCTTCTTCGTCTAGAATAAACTCTTCTGAAGAAACCTTTGAAACTGATCCGATGTACATGTTGGGCCTTAAAAGCACGTGCTCTCTTGAACTTAACTTTTTAATATCTGTTTCAGCATATCTATTTTTCATTTCAATATTCTACCTTTCTCTATAAAGAGTAACCACATGACCAAAAGATTTATCAAATACCTTAATCAAATTTTCATAATCTGATCTCTGCATGCGGTGTGTGATGAAGTTTATTTCCTCTTGACTCATATTAAGCTTTCGTCCCAAGTCTCTAGCATAGGCTAAAAGAACAAAAGCATTTCCTTCGGGTCCACTAAGATCAATTTCGATCTCTCGTTTCATCTCATTTCTATTCTTGATCATATTTGATCCTCCTAAATCATAGTACTCTATACCGAAGCTTTTGTACACTACTTTTCTTAATTTTTTCAAATATTTAGAAACGTATGTATTTCACTTCTATCTACAGATGAAAGCTTAAAAACCGTGTAGGTATTTGTCACTATTCCCAAAATAGAAAAAGTAACTCGATAATAGTCTGACTCTTCTTCAATAATCACGGATCGATCTTGTTTGATATACGTTTTCATTTAATTCACCGCCTCAAAATGAGTTTTTGCTTTTTCTCTAATTTCTTTTACCATTTTGTAAACTTGCCCATACTTTTCATTTCTAGAGTTAGAAATATCTACGATTTTCTTCCGCGCGAGAAGATCACTAAGAACATTATTCTGATCAGGAGTCAGAATCTTTCGAAAAGACGGAAGCTCTATCGAATTGAATAGGACCGAAGATTCGTCAAAATCGAAAATATGAGAGTGCTTTATTGTTTCGGTAGCCTTTTTGTCATGAATAGACTTGGAGTTATCTTGTGAATTAGATTCAGGGTGAAACAATTTTTCATAAGATTCGGATTCTACCGACAGTGTCTTAAAATGATGTATTTTGATACGATTTTCTACTTTCCTAAGAAAGAAAAAGTAGATTGTTCCGAAGTGAAAAGACTCATCAGGAATCTTCTCTAGATTTATGTATTCTACTGCTTTTAGGAAGGCAATAAAAAACTCTTGAATCAGGTCATCTTTTTCCCATCGAGAGCTTACCACCGTCATCATATAATTAGCTCTCTTATGAACTACTGGCTGATACCGATGCCATAGATGAATCTTAGACCATTCATCCTCGTCCTCAACAATTCTCTTCATCAACTCATAATCTGAAATCTTTTTCATCAGATCCTCCTATATTTAGTGATCTAAGAATATTATATCACACTGTGAAGATTATGTACATACTTTTTTGAAACTTTTTTCTATATTAATACTCGTTGATCCTCGTACCATGCTTGTCCGTATCCCCAATATTCTGGAGACTCTGCATAAGGATCTGAAAGGTCTCCCTCAACTTCGATAGGAATATCCCCAAATTCTGGAAAAGACGCTTGTAGAATCTTTGGAATTTTTTCTCCTAAAACTTTTTCTTCGTCTCTATGAATATAAAAGGCTACTGCATCATGAACTGTTGCCCATATTCTTGACTTGAAATTATTCTCTTTGCAAAAATTGTTAAAAGCTCTCATCGCTCGCGATATGATAACTATTTCGAAGTTTTGAACAGGAGAGTTAAGAGAAATATTTTTCAAGCTAGCTTCTGTTTTTTTATCTTCTCCAACTCCAAGAAGTTGTGGAAGCAATCTTCTGCCTCCATGAACATACCGAACATATCCATTCTTTTTTGCAAAAGCATGAGTTGATTCATGCCAAGAAACTAATCCGGGATAAGTTTCAAAAAAAGTATCTCGTAGATATTTAGCTACTGATAGATAATAGTCAGTCGTTCCCGATTGGAAGTCAGTAAGAATAGTTACTTTTCTCTCCTTACAGAAGTCTTTACACTCTTGCAAAGACCATTCCTTTCGTATAAAATTTGCGGCATAGGTAAAATGACCCATTCCAAAGAGAAGACCAAAGTTAATTCCTTTCGCCCGGAATCTATACTCCTTATAAGGGTCTTCTTTTTTCTTACTTAGAAACTCCTCGAGAGTCATTTCTGGACAAAAGATCGGTTGAGCAGTAAAACTGTGCATATCGCCGCCGAGGTCTACGAAGGCTTTCTTCATATTCTCATCGCCAGAAATTATCGCCGCAATTCTAAGTTGAAATCCTGAATAATCAAATTCAGATATTTTGAAGTCTTTTGGACAGTCGAAGAAAGATCGTATCATCCAGGCCTTGTCGCCATGATGAGGTACTTGTTGCATATTGGGACTATTTGACTTATTACGGTGAGAGTTGGCCATCATAACCGAATAGCTTGGATAGATTAAATCGTTGGGAGCTTTGTATTCCCAATAGGCAGTCTTAAGTTTTTCGTCTCCAATGAAGGTATTTAATAGAGCACTATAGCTTCGATATTCAAGAAGTAACTCAGCAATCCTATGACCCTTCTTTTTCCACTCTGTTAAATGTTCTTCATTTGTAAAATATCCTCCAGCTTTGTTTCGTGTTCCTAAGAACGGAAGATTCATTTCGAACTCTAAAATATGAGATGTTTCCTTAGACGAAGCGATATTGAATTCTCGTCCAACTTCTTTATAAATTTTCTCAACAATTTCTTGTCTCTCGTTATAAAGCTTTTCTTTGTTCTTTCGGATATTATTCCAATTTATGAAAACACCTTCTGTTTCAATGTCTACAAACATCTGAACAGTTGGCATCATCTCGTCATAAAAATATCTTTCTAATTCTGGATCTTTCGCTAAATGCTCTTTCTGTTTCTCCCATACCTGATAGGTTATAATTGAATCCTTAGCGGCATAGTCGGCTAATACTGATTCTGGAATTAGAAGATAGCTTTTTGTTTTAGGATATTTTTTCTTATACTCCTCGAGAGGAAGATCATAGCCGCCGTAATAAGTATAGACCCAAGCATGAGTCTTTAGAGAGTTCGATCTCATTTCATTAAGAGCATGACCTGCGTGAAGAGTATCAAAATCAGGTTTAGCATTTGTAACGCCCTGTAGATGCATAAATCTACAATCGAATTTTAGATTGGCTCCTATCTGATATTTTCCTTCAAAAAATTTGTTTAGGATTTCTGGGTCTATATCGGGCCATCTAAGATAATATCCTGTTTTACCATCGAAAGACATAGTAACACATCGAACTTTATCTCGAGAACAATCAAATCCACCAGTCTCTAAGTCCCAAGCTACTACTTTTTCATCAAAATGTTCTTGTAAAAAAGCATTAGGATTTTCTACTAGTTCTACTTTAAGTTTTGGAACTCGAATTGCCGGCGGTTTGAAAGAAGCAACATATTTTAGCTGATGCTTAAAATGATAGAGATCATAGGAGCTAATTAGAGATTCATCAGAAAAACTATAAAGACCCATGAGCCACGCCGTAGGAAATACCCAACTCTCTGTATTGGGATCATAGAACTTCGTATCGTTCCAAACAATATCCTGAAAAGCAGAAACCTGAACAGACGTATCCTTTGTTATAGAATAAAGAGCCCGTCCCATTGTGATTATTTTAGACTTAGCTGGAATAAATGCAGAAAAATCTATCGCGTGATCCATAGCGAATTTAGTAATAGACTTTTCTGTATCCTTCGCCGTTGCTTTGACATCATAAGTATAAAGAATAGATACCTGTTCTATAGAGGCAAATGTCTTTAAAAGTTTTCTTAGAATTCCAATCTGTAGTTTTGAGAGAAAAGTATCACATAAAACATAGACTTCGGGATTATCTGCCTTTAGAATAAATGGATCTTTTATTCTTAGGAGGTCTTCCTCGTTCTTTTTAACTAATTCATCATATTGAAAAAAATCGCTCATGAATAAGTAACCCTATTGAAAATATCGTTTGGCTTCGACTCATCATATTCATCATTATACCTAATACAGAGGTCATCATTTTCCCAAAAATCTTTGGCATCATCTGAGCTTATTTTTCCTCCTGCAGCTGCATCATGCCCATTCGCTACACAAATATCATGACAAATAAATCCTCGACTCGATCGGAAAGAAAGTTTTCCCGTAACTCCTCCATAAGTGTTGATCACGATAAGATAGTCTAGGTAGTCTTGCTCCTCTAAGATTCTAGAAGCTACCAAAGACACTTTTGATCCAATCATTATGACCGCAAAATACTTTCCCTTGGAGTCTTCTCTATACGAAATAGTCTCCATAGCTTTAGTATACATTTCTTCTTCTCGTTGATGAGCTCGTTCAATGACATCTATTTCTTTTTGAGTCCATCTCCAGTGGTCTAACTTGGAGAACTTTTTTGACATCAAATTATAAAAAGGAGTAAGCTTTTCGATGATATCGTCTTGGCTATAGTCTATGACACCATATAGAACATTATTAAGATTTACGGCTTGATCCCAAAGAGGTCCTTCCTTATCCCACAAATCATACGTATTTACCAAATCTACAAATTCATCGATAATTGGCTTGTATCGACCTATTTTAGGTTTTACATATTCTTCCCAAAAGATTTTTGTTCCACAGCGGGTATTATCCCAAACACTTCCTTCGTATTCTTCTATCCATTGTGTCTCAGAGTGATGATCAAATATCTGTACTTTCTTTCCCAATCGAATCCACTTCTTTACTTTTTTTTGATCAAGAGTCAAATCGGCAATTACGATTTCGTCGAATTCTGAAACGTATCCATAAAAATCTTCATCTAGTTCAAATCCATAATCACAAGGAAAAATTTCATCAAATAGATATATTCTTTTACTTTCAAAATGTTTTGCCAATGTGATTATGCCGTGGCCGTCGAGGTCAACTTAAATGCTTGCGGGGAGCTAAGCAAATAACTCCCCGCAAGCTAGACGTGGGACAAAAGTATTCTTCGTCCCACGCTCCTTTCTTCTCGGTTTTTTTCATTCATTGTTATATTATACCTTTTCTGCTGTTACTTTTTCCAAAGTTATACCTGCATTTTTCAAAAAATTAATTGCTTCAGTATCTCTATACTCCTCTAAATAAACTACTTTTTTTATTCCACTTTGAATAAGAAGCTTTGAACACTCATAGCAAGGAGAAAGTGTTAAAAATAGAGTTGATCCATCGGTTGAAATTGTCGACTTTGCTGCTTTTGATATCGCATTCGCTTCTGCGTGAACAACGCTTTTATGAGTGTGAAGTTCCCCATCTTTTTCATATTCACAATCATTAACGAATCCAGAAGGAGTTCCATTCCATCCAAAGGAAATTATGTTGTTATCCTTTACGAGAACAGCTCCAACCTTTTTCCTTTTCGCCTTCGATCTTTCTGCTACTGTCTTAGCTATCTCAAGATATAAATCTTCGTGTTTCAAGAAAGAATCCTTCTTACCAAATTTTCCAACCGCTGTTCTTTTACCCATTCATCGATATCATCGACTTTTCCATCATAGGCTTGAAACAAGAAATTAGGATCTTTTTCATTCTTGATCCACATTGCTGCTTGTTTTCTATTATCGAACGTTTTAGATTCCAAGTCGATTTTTTGCTTCTGAAGGTCTCGCTTAAAGTTTTGTAGTGAGGTCTCTACTTCAAGAAATTGATCTTTATATTCTGGAAAATAACTAAGAAACTCTTCTGTCTCTCCCTGAATAACTATATCTAGTATCTTCTTATCGGTAGGAATAGCTTCTCCGCGAAGACGATGGATTCTCAAATAATCTTCTGTCTTTATCTTTATACGATTGCTAAACTTATCTGTGACTACAAATCCTTCATTTTTGTAGTCATTAAAGGATTCGCTCTTTGTGAAGTTTATAGTTTCTTCTAATGAGGAAAAGCTATAAGTTTTAGGGCGAGAAAAATAATGCAAATCTTCTTCAGAAAATCTCTTTTCTTCTCCACTTTCATTATGAAATGAGGATAGATAATACATATTGATGTGATCGTAGGGAACTACGACTCTATTCTGAGGCCCTACAATTTCAAAGATGTACGTATATTCTTCGTCGAAATTATTAGTAGTCCAAAAATGTTCAGGAATTTGTTCTACCATATCTCCGAAGGTCTTAATTCCGTTCTTTGGAAACATAACTGGAACCTTAGACCCCATTATGACTCCATTAGTAGAAATAACCCACTGCTCTAGCTTGTTAGAAACCCACATCTTGAGAATCGATCCATCGATCTTCTCTTGAATAAAAGCGGAGTCCCAGTCAATATCAGCAGCACGACTTTCACCCCAGTTGAAAAACTTTTCAAAAGGTCGGCAAACTATACAATATTGATTCTCTTCATCCAGAATTACTCCGCGAGCAGCCCGCGCGTAATCAGTAGACATATCACTTGTGATCTGATTATACTTAAGTAGCACATAACCTAGATCTCTTTTAACGGACAAATTATAAGGATCAGAAGAAAGAATCTTCTCCCAGTCATTGTTTGACAGAATAAAGTTTCTAAGCTTGTCAATGTTTGATATTTCACTCATCATATTTTTATTATACTGACTAGAATTCGGATTTTGATAAATTTAGTCGTTGACGATCAATGAAATAACTTCGTCAGTGTTAAACATCACTTCTCCATTTTCGGTGAGTCTGATATCAAAATACTTCATTGGATCGTACCAGATTTCTGGAGTATCAGCATCAGGACCAGAAAAAATTTCATAGTGTAGATGAGAACCAGTGGTTCTTCCAGAATTACCTTGTCTACCAATAACGGTTTCTCCAGCAATTACAAGTGTTCTATCCGATATAGGCATAGATTGAACATAGGTTTCTGACATATGACTAAACTTATGAAAGTATCCATATTCATCTTCAATAACAATGACTCCGCCGTAGACTCCAAAACCTCGCCAATAACCATCAGGGGGTGGATAATGACGAACAACCATTCCGTTGACAGTACTCCGGATCGCCGTCTGCTTTGTACTTACAATATCTATGCCTTTATGAATTAAATCCTCAGATTGGTTCGGTCCAGTATTTTTCTCAAAAGGATTGCTACGCAGATGAAATTGCGATGTAACAAATATTCCTGAGTCTGGAAAAAATGGAAAAGAAATATGCTCACTGTCGGGCACTTCATATCCATCAGTAGAAATTGCCTCTTCATAAAGATTTTTGGTCTCTATAAGCTCGAGTTGTAAGGCAATGTTATGAATTTTGGCTGTTTCTATTGTATGATGAACATATCGAGTTACCATTACTATTCCGATTGTTATAAAAGAAATGAAAATAAAATAAAGGCATATACTTTCCAGTTTTTTGGTATCTAAAATCATACTCTCTCCTTACGAATATTTGTCTCAGAAATTTTGTTAAACTTTATCCAAAGAAGTATTGCTCGTTTATGAAATCGTCTCCATCCGGTGTTTGTTCTCACACTAAATAAATCTTTTTCCAAAGTGGGGAAAACAGTTCCTACGGGAAAATCCAAAGTTGCTTTCACCGTAGTGTTACCCCACTCTTTGCTATCGACCCACCCAGTGTCAAACATTTCACTAAGTTCGGGGTAATCACTTTTTTTAATTTCTCTTCCGTCCATAGGGATATAGCTTTCTTTTTTCACGAACTTCCATCCTTGCCTCGTGCTCTATACGAAGCTTTTCTTGCTCAGCTCTTTGTCGAGTGTAGTTTATCTCTAATAGAATTGCTAATACAGTTAGAAGTACCAAGCTAACTACTAATATTAAGAGAATTGTCACTAACACTTCCATCAGTTGTTACCTCTCTTTTCTGCTATTTTGCGTGTAAGCTTATATAGTCTTCTTGATCGTATTGAATTTATAATAGCAACACAAAACCCTACTGCTACTATAACAAAATAAGAAGAGGCAAAGATGATAGTTATCAGCTCACTCATCATCATGACCATAGTGTATAGAAGTACTTACCAAAAAGCATCATTGCGTTCTGCATTCTATTTTGGTGAGCTTCTACCCCCTCATAGTCTACCTTAAAATTAGTATCTTTATGGACTATTTCTACCGTACCGTCTGCATTGTCTTGAAACTCTATATCAGGGTCTCCCGTATAGTACTGATCTTCCCAGTCTATTAGAGTTTGTTCCAGTGCCCAGATAACTTCATCTAAGAACCAGTTATACCGTTCGTTTGAATATGCTTCATCTGAGCGTAGTTCTTCTGGGGCATCCTCGTTTTCAATAGCTGCAATGGATACAGTTGCCGCTTTGAACTGCTTCATCAGCGCAAGAAGCAGAGGAGCCACTGCATAGTCAATGGACCATGTGTCTGAGGGACGAAGCTTTATCTTGATCTTGGGATTTTTGAGTCGCAACAAACGAGCCAACCATCCTATTCGATGCTTGTTTATGTATTTCATGATAATCCCCATATTACTTTTTTCGTGTACTCTTTTCCATAAAACTTTTCTAAGACCTCTACGGCACTTACGTGGGTTAGTCCATACGTGTTATCAACCTGCACTAGTCGATCCATACAAGGCACCATATCACTATCATCGTCTAAAATAACAAAATCGTTTGAGCTTAGGCTGTTTTCCAAAGCCCAATGATGAATTTCAGCTCCTCGTTTTTTTCCATTAAATCGTGGAGTCATCCCTATTACTGAGTTAAAAAGAAAAGTATTATCGGAAAAAAGCTCAAGAGCGATCCCCTCAACATCATTCTCCTCTATATATGGAAGTCTCCAAGTAGAGCTAACAACGATTTTCACATCATCCTTACACCGTTCTAGTGTCCATTCAAGAATGTTAACGTGCTCTTCATACACGTCCATTAGACTCTGACCTCCACGCTTTATTAGGCCCATGTGAGAGTTGAGAACTCCGTCTACATCTAAGAACAATACTTTCATCATCAGTACTCCATGATATCAGCTAATGCTGCTCGAAACCCATATGAACCAAACGGTTCACGGTATACAGTAGCGTACACTTCTAACAATGTTCGGACCATTTCCATAGAACCATTCGGGTTAAATGAATGAACGTAAAAGGTTCTTTCCTTTATCTTAGGGTCGTTTTTCACAAGCAATCGAACAAATCCCGCACCGGTATTTTCCTCAGCAGAGTCTACCATAGTACGTCCACCAAGATCATGATCAAGAAAAACAATATCTGGATCATATGAAAGGAACAGCTCCAAAGAGTCCTGACTTACCGTATCTGTGTGCATATATGCAGTTAGATACGAGTCAAACATATTTATGCGAGATTGATCGTCTTCTAAGATGTATACTTTTGTCATATCTTTCCTCTCTTATCTATATTATACTGATAAAACACTTCTTTTAATAACACCCTAATCGGAGTCGAACCGACGTTCGTAGATTTGCAGTCTACTGCCTTACCACTTGGCTATAGGGTGGGTGTATATTTATTTTCTTTTGAAATCGGTATTTTGACAACCAAGTTTTTGCTGTTCTCTGCGGTAGCAAAAGCTTCACCATTGGTTCGGCTTCTCTTAGCATAATATTTTTTTCATCCACTTCGGTTCTAAGCTTTGCTATTAAACATTCAGCTTCATTTACTTTTGACTGCATATAAAGTACTTGTTTAACCATCTGACTTCTATGGGGCATTACTTCTCCTTTCTATTTGTTCGTCGATTACTACATTTTTACTATGCAGAGGACAGTTCTCACTAATCCAAAAACCTCTTGTTACACCAATAATATCACTACCATGACCATTATCCAAAACAGGACATGTACAACCAAGAGAAATAGAGTAATCACTACCGGGATTCATATTCTTTAATGCGTGTCCACCCATTACTTTTCTCCATGCTTCAAAAACTTCTGCGGCTCGCCTATGTTTCCATACTCATCGATGTAGGCCCATTCGTATTCTTTGATCGAATTGTCAAACGAAAAATAACCGACTTGAAACCATTCGTTTCCTCTGCAACGAACTACCACATTTTCATATGT
>Ga0102941_1000190_pt1 | contig 27017 bp, 28 predicted proteins | sample SalPonR2_C_D2_MG_FD_79281 | JGI IMG/M metagenome (GOLD analysis project Ga0102941, IMG submission 79281) | Salt pond soil microbial communities from South San Francisco under conditions of wetland restoration - Salt Pond MetaG R2_C_D2_MG | ecosystem: Environmental > Aquatic > Marine > Intertidal... | reverse complement strand
GCGGAACGCATGGCTCGGCACGGCGACGACGATCACCGGCGACTGTTCGAGCACGTTCTCGAGGTCGGCCACGGCATGCAGGCTGGGAGGAAATTTCGCGCCCGGGAGATAGCGCACGTTCTCGCGGGCCGCCTCTATGGCGGCGGGATCGTCCTCCGCGCGGCACCACAGCAGGGTCGGGCGTCCGCTGCGGGCGAACTGGATCGCCAGCGCCGTGCCCCATGAGCCGGCGCCGATGACCGCGATCGCCTGTGCTTCTCCCCTCTCACCCATGGCCGGATCAGTGGCTGGCTTCGGGTGCCGCGTCCGGCTGTGCGGGTTGTTCCTGCTGCTGCCGGCGGATTGCCTCGGCCGCCACGGCGTCGAAGTTCACCGGCTGCAGCTGCAGCGCCGGGAAGCCGCCCTTGGTGGACATGTCCGCGACCACCTCCCGGGCATAGGGATAGAGTTGCTGGGGGCAGAATGTGATCAGCGCGCGCTGCAGGTCTTCCGCCTGGAGGCCCTTCAGGACGAACACGCCGGCCTGCTCCACCTCGATCAGGAAGGCCGTCTTGTCGCCCTGCTTGGCTTCCGTGGTAAGGCTGAGGACCGCCTCGTAGGCGCCGTCGCCGAGTTCGCTCGTCTTGGTGGCGATGTTCAGCGAGACGTTGGGACGCCATTCGCCAGAAAAGATGGACGGGCTGTTCGGCGCTTCGAAGGAGCTGTCCTTCACGTAAACGCGCTGCAACGCCACGGTGACGGGATTCGTATCGATGCCGTCGGTTTTCTGCTCGGCCATGAAAGCTCCTTGAAAGTCGTTGTATGGGTTCTGAAAAAATCGCGGTTCGCGCCCCGAAGCCGACCCGCGGTGTCTACTGTTCCGCCTCGAGCACCTCGTCGAGCTGTCCGGCGGTGTCGAGCGCATACAGGTCGTCGAAACCGCCAATGTGGCGCTCGCCGATGAAGACCTGCGGCACGGTGCGCCGCCCGCTGCGTTCTTCCATTATGCGCCGCTCGGCCCGGTCCGTATCCACGAGGACGACCTCGGGGGTCACGCCCTTGGCCTCCAGCAACGCGATTGCCCGGGTGCACCAGCCGCAGTAACGGGACGCGTAAACGAGCACCGGGCGCATCACGACGCGTCCTTCTTGCGTTGCTTTCTTCCCGCGAATACGGGCAGGTTCTCCCCTTGCCAGGCGTTCAGCCCGCCGCGAAGGCTGCGCGCCGTGGTGATGCCGCGTTCAGACAGTTTACGCACCGCGCCGACCGAGGCGGAGCCATTGTCGCAATACAGCAAAAGGCCGCGCTCCTTGAGCTTCTCGAGCGCCGGCAGGTGCTGCTCGAGGTCGGCGAGCGGCACGTTTTTCGCGTCGAGAATGTGCCCCTTCTCGAACTGGGCCGGCGAGCGGACGTCCACGGGCTGGGCGCCTGCGTTGATCAGAGCGACCGCTTCGGGCGGCGTGACATCGGCGCCCTTGCGACCGGCGAGACGCATTTCGTAGGCGAACACGACCACGAACATGAGCAGCATGCCGCCGAACAGGAACGGGTGGCTTGCGGCGTATTGAAGTATGGAATCCATGAGAGCCCTGGTCCGGAAGGGAAGCCCGCAATTATACCTGCTTACGCCGGCCGGTCTTGCCCCATTCCGCCCATCCCCTACACTCGGGCCACCGTGAAAACTCCCCTCCGCTTCCTGCTCGTTCTTTTGCTGGCGTTCCATGCCGCCACGGGTCCTGCGACTGCGACGGATCGCGAGGCCGAGATCAGTCGCCAGCTGGAAGCGCTGAAAGCGCGCATCGCAGGCATCGAGGACGCACAGCGGCAATCCATGGCGCGCCGCGATCAGGCCTCCGCAGCGCTGCGTGACGCGGAAAATGCCGTGGCGTCCCAGTCACAAGCCTTGCGGGAAACTCGTCGGGAGCGCGACGCCCTCGAGACGCGGCGCGACGAACTGGCCGTGCAGCGCGGTGAACTGGCTGCCGGGCTGGAGGCCGACACCGAAGCGCTTGCAGCGGAGTTGCGCGCGGCCTGGATGACCGGCGGGGAACCGCGCTTACGCCTGCTGCTCAGCCAGCAGGATCCCGACGAGCTGGGACGCATGGCGACGTGGTACGGCTATTTCGCGCGCGACCGCGCGGCACGCGTCGAGCTATTACGCGAACGGCTCGCCGAACTCGCGGCCGTGGGTCAGCAACTCGACGAGGCTCGCCAGCGCCTCGCGGCGGCCGAAACGCGCCAGGCAGCGGCCGTGGCGGCGCTCGATGCGGCGCGAGTCGCCCGCGCTCAGGCGCTGGCCGAGCTCGATGCAGACGTGGCGCGACAGGACGAGGCCGCGGCCCGGCTGCGCGAGGAAGCCGCGGCGCTCGAGACGTTGCTCGAAGAGTTGCGCTCCGCGGTGGCTGACCTGACGATGCCCGATGTGGCGCCGTTCGCCGGGCAGCGCGGGCGTCTCGAATGGCCCGTTGAGGGATCTGTCTCCCGTCGCTTCGGCGAACGCCGGGGGGAAGGGCCGCCGTCCAACGGGGTGTTGATCAGAGCTCAGCGGGGTACTGATATCCAGGCCGTGTGGCACGGCCGCGTCGCTTACGCGGACTGGCTACCGGGCCTAGGCCTGCTGCTGGTGCTCGAGCATGGCGACGGCTTCATGAGCCTGTATGGCCACAACGAGGTGCTGTATCGCGCTGTCGGTGACTGGGTGGCGGCCGGCGAGGTGCTCGGCCAGGTCGGCGACAGTGGCGGCCGCGACGCGGCCGGGCTGTATTTCGAGATTCGCAACGGCGCGCAGCCGGAAAACCCCGCCGCGTGGCTCCAGTCGGCTGGTAACTAGCGCTTGAAGATATTCAAAAACAGGGGCATAGCAGCTTCTGCATACAAAATACTTTATTTTTGCGGTCGAGCGCTTGGCTCGGTCTCGTGTTATTCCCCGAGCGCACCTGGTGCGGGTCGGCGCGACCGTCGACAGCGTTGCCGCCGCAGACGTTGATTTCTGTTATTTTCAGCCGATGGACACTGGCGGGACGGAGCAATGAAGGCCTTGATGCTGCGCGGATTGTTGGCGGTCTGGCTCGGCGTCGTGCTGGGCCTTTCCGTCGGCCTCGCGCCGCTCGTGCTCGCCGAGCGGGACACCGGCGCAGTGTCCTCACTCCCTTGGGACGAAGCCAGGCTGCTGGCGGAAGTCATCGAGCGAGTGAAGCGCGACTACGTGGACCAGGTCGAGGATCATGACCTGATCGAGGCAGCGATCCGGGGCATGATCGCGGACCTCGATCCGCATTCGGCTTTCCTGGATCCGGGTCAGTACCGCGACGTGCGGGTGAATACCAGCGGCAGTTACTCCGGTGTCGGGATCGAGGTGTCGGCCGCGACCGGCAGCATCGTGGTCGTGGCGCCCATCGACGGGGGTCCGGCCGCCGCCGCTGGCATCGTCGCGGGCGACGTGATCTTCTCGGTGGACGGGATGCCGGTGAGCGGCGCCGACCTGGATGACACGATCGACCGCATGCGGGGTCCGGCCGGCACGCCGGTGACGCTGGGTATTGTGCGCGAGGGGCAGCCCGATGCACTGCTGGTCGAGTTGCGGCGCGGGCCGGTCAACGTGCGCAGCGTGCGCGCCGAGATTCTGGACAGCGGCGAAGCCTATGCAAGGATCAGCCACTTCACCGATGCGACGCCTGCCGACCTGGCCGCGGCGCTGGGATTTCTTGAGGACCAGATCGGCGGGCCCCTGCCCGGGCTGGTGCTCGACTTGCGCAACAATCCGGGCGGCGTGCTGGACGCGGCGGTCCAAGTGGCCGACGCCTTTCTCGACAGCGGCCTGATCGTATCGGCCGAGGGAAGGACGCCTGATGCACGCTTCCGTATGGAAGCCCGGCCGGGCGACCGCCTCACAGGGGCGCCGATGAGCGTCCTCGTGAACGGTGGCTCCGCGTCCGCTGCAGAGATCGTGGCCGGGGCGCTGCAGGATCATCGCCGGGCCGCGATCGTTGGCCAATCGACGTTCGGCAAGGGCTCCGTGCAGACCATCATGCCGTTGTCCGACGGCCGGGCGATCAAGTTGACCACGTCGCGCTATTTCACGCCTTCGGGGCGCACGATCCAGAGTCACGGCATCACGCCGGATGTGGTCGTCGAACCGCTCGGCGCCGAGGGCGACGACGTGCAACTCCTCTCGGCGGTGGCAAGCCTGCATGGCCGCCGACTGGCCTACGGTGCTACCGCACTGCCGCTCGAATCGCGCCAACGATAAGCCGCCGTGCCCTCGTTTCTGCAGCTGCTATCCAAGGACCGTGTTGCGCCAGTGGAGCAGGCCGAGTTTCGGGGCCTGGCGCGCAACACCTCCGACGGCGCGTGGCTACTGCTCGCCCTGGCCGCGCTCTATGTCGTCGTGCCGGGCAGCGAACTGTTCCGTCCCGGATTGCTGGGCGTCGCGTCCGTCATCTACCTCGTTTTCCAGGTCGGCTTGCGCCTGCTGCCGCGCTTCCGTCGCGAAACCCACGCCAAGGTAAGCGTCGAGCTGCTGGTGATGATCGTCTTCATCACAGTGTTCCTGTTTTCGGTCCGGACACATCCGAGCCTTTTGCTGGCCCTTTACCTGTTGCCAGTGATCATCGCGGCACTGGCCCTTGGCCGCTGGCCCACCCTGCTCGCCACCGTGCTCAGCGCGACGGGCTTTTTGCTCGCCAGCCTGCTGCGCGACCCGGCCAGCCTGCCCGCGGGCCACGAAATCGTCGAGCTCGGCATCAGTCTCGCGCCGTTCGTGCTCGTCGCCTACGTGACGGCCCTGCTGGCCCACGAGATCGATACCGCCAAGCAGCGCATCCGGACGCTGTCGGAGACCGACGAGTTGACGGGACTGTCCAATCTGCGGGCGTTCTCGCGCCTGCACCGCCAGGAACACGAGCGCGCCATCCGCCACCACCGCAGCTACGCGATCATCGTCATGGATCTCGACGGCCTCAAGCAGATCAACGACAGCTTCGGCCACGAAACCGGCGATCGCGCCATCATTCTTTTTGCCAACGTGATCGCGCGACTGATCCGCACGACGGATGCCGCGGCGCGGCTCGGAGGCGACGAGTTCGTCGTGTTGCTGGCGGAGACCGACGCCGAGCACGCCAGGCGGGTCATGCACCGGATCCGGTCCGCGGTGGAGCGTTGCTCGATCGAGGTCTCCGGGCGGATGGTCCGCCTGTCGGTCAGCGTCGGCGCGGCCAGTTTTCCCTTCGATGGCCAGGAAACGCGCGCGCTGATCGCTGCTGCGGATGGCGCCATGTATGCCGACAAGCAAGCACGCGCCGCGGCTCCGACCGAAACCGAGGCTCCGCAGCCGGAAGTGGTTTAGGCTGTTGCGCTTTCCATGCCACTGACCGAGGAGATTGCCGATGACCGGGGTGTTGACGCTGGCCTGGCTGCACTATCTGGCCATGATGTTTCTTGCCGCCGCACTGGTGGCCGAGCACCTCCTGTTCTCGCCGCGTCCCGACCTGGCAACGGCGCGCAAGATCGTCATCGTCGACATTATCTATGGCGTGTCGCTGCTGGTGGTGCTGCTCACCGGCCTCGGGCGACTCTCTCACGGCGGCAAAGGCATTGCCTTTTACATGCAGAACGGCGCTTTCCATGCGAAGTTCACGCTGTTCGTCGTGATGGCCCTGGTCTGGATCTATCCCGCGATGAAATTCATCGGCTGGCGGCGGGCTATGAAGTCGGGCACCGCCCCATCGCTCGGCGAGGCCGAGGGGCGCCGCCTGCTGATGGCCATCCGGATCCAGTTGTTGATCCTCATCCTGCTCCCGCTGCTCGGGGCGATGATGGCGCGCGGCTTCTGGTTCTGAGCCGGGCATCGGCCTGCGATCGGACATGCCGGTTCCGGCCGACCCGGTGAACGTGCTTCCCGAAATCCGCGTGCTGCACCTGCTCGACGGCGCGGTACGCGCCAGGGGCGTTGCCGTGATCATCGACGTGTTCCGGGCGTTCAGCCTCGCGCCGTACGCCTTCATGCAGGGCGCCGCCGCCATTTTTCCAGTCGGCACGCCGGAGGAGGCGCTGGCGATGAAGACGGCTGACCCGGCCCTGCTGTTGGTTGGTGAGCGCGACGGCAAGCCGTTGCCGGGTTTCGATTACTCCAATTCCCCCGCCGCCGTGCGCCGGGCCGACCTGGCCGGCCGACGACTCGCGCTGCGCACCAGCGCCGGCATCCAGGGCCTGCTGGCAGCCGACCAGGCGGACGAGGTCATCACCGGCAGTTTCGTGAATGCGCTCGCGATCATCGCCTGGCTCCGGCATCGCGCTTCGCCCCTCATCTCACTGGTGTGCATGGGCTGGAACGGCAGTGAGAGAACGGCCGAGGACGCGGCCTGCGCCGAGTTTCTCGCGGCTGGCCTGCGGGGCGAGTCGCCCGATCTCGAGCCGATCCGCCGCCGCTTGCGCGAAGATCCGTGTGGAGCCAAGTTCTTCGACCCGGCCCGGCCCTGGTTCCCGGCCGAGGATTTCGACGCATGCCTGCAGCTTTCGTCGTGGCCGTTCGTTCTGCAGCGCAGCCACGACGCTGGGGGTCGCATGTGTCTGGCGCCCGTGCCGGTATCGGGAACGGCCCGGATCTCGGGCGAACGCTATAGTGGTGAAGCTTGCCCCGCCCCGGGGGGCGCGATTCGGGACCAGAAATGAAAAAACAGGAAAACAAAAAGAAAGCCGTCGATTCGGGCGCAGCGCTCTGTCCGGTGCACACGCCGGGAAGTGTCTATGCGCCGCCGCCCGGTCATCCGAAAGGCTGGTACACGCGGGAAGGCCGCCTGAAGCGCAAGGCATACGAGGGCGAACTCGCCACCCTGCAGATCGAGCTGGTGAAGCTCCAGGAGTGGGTGCGGCACAAGAAACTCAAGCTCGTCGTGATCTTCGAAGGTCGCGATGCGGCGGGCAAGGGCGGCGCGATCAAGCGGATCACGGAGAAGCTCAACCCACGCGTATGCCGGATCGCGGCGCTCCCCACGCCGACCGAACGGGAACGCGGCCAGTGGTATTTCCAGCGCTACGTCTCGCATCTGCCGACCGGCGGGGAGATCGTGCTGTTTGATCGCAGCTGGTACAACCGGGCCCTCGTGGAAAGGGTGATGGGCTTTTGCGACGACGAGGAATACCGGGAGTTTGCGCGGACGGTGCCGGAGTTCGAGCGGATGCTGGTGCGTTCCGGCATCCTGCTGATCAAGTACTGGTTTTCGGTCAGCGACGAGGAGCAGGAGCGGCGTTTCCAGGCGCGCATCCACAGCGCCGAGAAACGCTGGAAGCTCTCGCCCATGGATCTCGAATCCCGTCGTCTGTATCGCGAATATTCCCGGGCCAAGGACGACATGCTGGAGTTTGCCGATATTCCCGAGGCTCCCTGGTGGATGATCCCGGCGGACGACAAGCGCCGCGCACGACTGAATTGCATCTCGCACCTGCTGTCGTCGGTTCCTTACGAGGATGTCATGCCGGATCCGCCGTCGTTGCCGCCGCGCGTCGAACATGACGATTACGACCGGCCGCCGATCGAGGAACGCAACTTCGTCCCGATCGTCTACTGAAGACGGCTTGGCGATATCATATGCAGAGTCCGTTGATGAACTACTCAAGGAGATGACATGGCAAGCGAGGGTTACCACGAGGCCGTCGGAGAATTGTCCGATGAAACACGGGATATGCATCGCGCCATCGTGTCGCTGATGGAAGAGCTCGAGGCCGTGGATTGGTACAACCAGCGCGCGGATGCGTGCAAGGACCCGGAACTCCGCGACATCCTCATCCACAACCGTGACGAGGAGAAGGAACACGCCGCAATGGTGCTGGAATGGATCCGGCGTCGAGATCCCTATTTCTCCAAGGAACTGAAGGAACGCATGTTCACCGAGGGACCGATCGGCCACGGGGATGAAGAACACTGAGCACGCCCATGGAAGACGGCACGAGCAGGTCGCCGCCACAGGAAAACGTCTGGGCTTCGCTGGGAATCAACATCGTGATCCCGGCGGTGATCCTGATGAAATTCTCCGGGGCGTCTGCGCTGGGTCCCGTCGGCGGTCTGGTGGTGGCGCTGGCATTTCCGCTCGGTTACGGGATCTACGATTTCCTGCGGCGCCGCGAATGGAACTTCGTGTCGGTCCTGGGCTTCGTCAGCATCCTGCTGACCGGCGGGATCGGCCTCTTGGAGCTCGACCCGAAATGGATCGCGGTCAAGGAGGCCGCGGTCCCCGCCACCATCGGCGTCGCCGTCCTGCTGTCGCTGCGCACCCGCTTTCCGATCATCAGGACGTTCCTGTACAACGACAAGGTCATCCACGTGGCGGACGTGGACGCCGCGCTCGACCGGGCCGGCAACCGTGCAGCTTTCGATCAGACCCTGGTCCATGCCTCGTGGATGCTCGCCGGCTCCTTTTTTCTCTCGTCCGTGTTGAACTTCGTCCTCGCGAAGCTGATCGTGAAGAGCCAGCCGGGCACCACCGCGTTCAACGAGGAGCTGGGGCGTATGACGGCCCTGTCCTACCCGGTCATCGTCATACCGTCTATGCTCATAATGATCGCGACGCTCTGGTACCTGTTCCGCCGGATCCAGCGATTGACCGAACTCGACCTGGAACAGATTCTGAAGACCTGAGGAGAGCCGCATGAACGGATTTCTCGTCCGCATGCTGATCACCGCGGTGTCGCTGTGGCTGGCCGCCCTGATCGTGCCGGGCATGCAGCTGGCCGGCACTCTGACGGTGCTCGGCGCCGCGCTCGTGCTGGGCATCGTCAATGCTTTCGTCCGCCCGGTGGTCGTGTTGCTGACGCTGCCGCTGACGATCGTTACGCTCGGGCTGTTCCTGCTGGTGGTCAACGCGATGATGCTGGGACTGGTGTCGCTGCTCTTCGAGGGCTTCACGCTCGGCGGTTTCTGGAGCGCGATTTTCGGCGCCCTTTTCGTGAGCTTCTTCAGCTGGCTGGGGGCCGCCTTCATCGGCGAGAGCGGACGTTACGAAGTCATCGTGATGCGCCGCGACTAGCGTCGGCCGATGGCCCGCGCGCTGATCGTCACCCAGGCGACGCTGGCGAGAATGATCGCCGTGCCGCCGAGCTGTACGGGACTGAGCGATTCGTCCAGCAGCCACCAGCCGAGCGCCGTCGCGATCGCCGGGTTCACGTAGGCGATCGTGCCGATTCGCGCCGGTGACGCCTGGTTGATCAGCCACATGTAGGTGGCGTAACCGATGCATGAGCCGAACACGGTGAGATAAAGCAGGCCGCCGATTCCCGCGAGGGTCCACGACCACTCCGCCAGCTGCCCGTCGGCGATTCCGATGGCGGTAAGGATGCTGCCGCCTACCAGCATCTGGCAGGCCACGAACATCAGCGGCTTCATCGTCACGATCGCGTTGCGACTGTGCATGACGCCCCATGACCAGGACAGCGTGGACATGACGATGGCGGCCTTCGGCCACAGCAGCCCGGCATCCGGCGCCATGCCGGCCGGATCCATCGGCCAGACCAGCAGCGCGGTGCCGCACAGGCCGGCGAACAGGCCGATCCTGGTCGCGACACCGAGGGGTACGCCGCGCCGGCCGAAGGTGCCGAACCACGCGGTGAACAGCGCGGAGCTCGCGATGATCAATGCGGCCTGGTTGGAGGGCACCCACTGCTGCGCCCACGTGACGACGCCGTTGCCCAGGACGATGAAGGCGACCGCGAGCGTGGCGGCCGTGCGCCAGTCCGCTGCGGAGCGCGGCAGCGGCTGGCCGCGCGACAGCGCAAGGGCGCCGAGCACCAGGCCGGCCATGATGAAGCGGACCCCCGCCAACAGGCCCGGCGGCAGATCCTGCACGGCGATGCCGATCGCCAGGTAGGTCGAACCCCAGACCACGTAGACGACGGCGAAGGCGGCGATCAGGGCGAAACGGGGCGGCGTGGTGTCCATGGTGTTCCCGGGGTGGCAGCGCGCATTGTACTGCCCGGCCGGCGCGTCGAGCAGGGCATCCGCGGCTGTCGCTATAATGCCGCACCGTCCGGCTCCGGCGACGCTGCTCCGGGTACGCGAATAATAATGACGAGGAGTCTACGTCCATGAGCCACGCTCCGGCCGGAGGCGATTTCCTGGGCCATCCCAAGGGCCTGTTCCTGCTGTTCAGCACGGAACTCTGGGAACGATTCAGCTACTACGCCATGCGTGCGATTCTCGTGTTGTACCTCGTCGACCAGGTGCAGTCGGAAGGCGGGCACGGCCTCGGCTTCAGCAACACCGACGCCCTCAGGCTGTATGCCTGGTTCACCGGCCTGGTCTACATCACGCCGTTGATCGGCGGCTGGCTGGCCGACAACTTCCTCGGCCAGCGCAAGGCGATCATCTACGGCGGCACGCTCATGGCCGCGGGGCAGTTCATGCTCGGCACGCCACATGCCTGGATCCCCGGAATGGAGCTGGCCGTGTTCTACCTGGGCCTCGCCGTCCTGGTCGCCGGCAACGGCCTGTTCAAGCCGAACATTTCGACCATGGTCGGCGACCTGTACGCGGCGGGCGACCAGCGCCGTGACGGGGCGTTCACCGTCTTCTACATGGGCATCAACATCGGCGCCTTTCTGTCCGGGCTTGTGGTCGGCGCAGTGGTCGCTGCCTGGGGCGGCAACTGGCAGGCGGGATTCATCTGCGCCGGCATCGGCATGCTGCTGTCACTGGTCGTCCAGGCGTTATGGGCGCAGAAGCTTCTTGGCGACATCGGCCGGGAACCCGCCGCGCAACGGGACCGGCGCGAGAATTCGTTCATCGGCGGCCGGCGCGCAGGCCTCACGCCCGTCGAGCGCGATCGCATGAAAGTGATCCTCGTGCTGGGCCTGTTCACGATCATCTTCTGGGCGGGCTTCGAACAGGCCGGCGGCCTGATGAACATCTACACGCACGACTTCACCCACCGTGTGATCGGGGGGTTCGAGATCCCGACCACCTGGTTCCAGAGCCTGAACCCGCTGTTCATCGTGGTGTTCGCCCCGGTGATCGCCGCCGTCTGGGTGAAACTCGGGCCGCGCGAACCGAATTCGCCGGTGAAGTTCGCGCTCGGCCTCGCCTTGCTCGGCATCGGCTTCCTGTTCATGGTCGGCGCGGTCCTCGAACAGGGCGGCGACGCTGCGGTGAAGACCAGCATGATGTGGCTGGTGGGCGCATATTTCTTTCACACTATGGGCGAGCTGTGCCTGTCGCCGATCGGCCTGTCGATGGTCACCAAGTTGGCGCCGCTGCGCCTCGCCTCGCTTATGATGGGCGCATGGTTCGGCTTCATCGCGATGGCCAATTACCTTGCCGGCTTCATCGGTTCGCTGATCGGCCACGGCGACGCCACATCGCAAGTGGACAACGCGATGTCGATCTTCGGCGGCCTGGCCGCCGCAGCGATCCTGTCCGGCCTGCTACTGTATTTCCTGGCCGACCGGCTGGTGTGCTGGATGCACGGCGCGGAAGACCGCATCAATTTGGACCACACGGTGGACGACCAGGTGATCGTTACGGCGACCCACGAGGCGTTGCCCCGAAATCATTCGAACTAGCTGACGGAGAGCAGACATGCCGATGAGACAATTCCTGGTGGCCATCGTGGCAGCCTCGGCGGCCGCGTTGATGAGTGCATGCGCGACGCGCCCCGCCGCGCCCGAGGCCTCCGCTCCGCAAACGCCGGAAGAATCCGGTGCCCTGCCGCCGGCGGTCACGAGCCCCGTATTCGACCTGCCCCGCGAGGAGCGCGAGCTGGCGAATGGACTGAAGGTCATCGTCGTGAAGACCGATTTTCCGGATATCGTCAGCCTGCAGATCCCGGTGCAGACCGGCTCCCGCAACGAGATCGAGCCGGGCAAGACCGGCTTTGCGCACTTCTTCGAGCACATGATGTTCCGTGGCACGGAAAACGTCTCGCCGGAGGAGTTCAACGCAGCCCTGAAGCGCGCGGGTGCGGACATCAACGCCTACACCACCGACGACTACACGAACTATCACATCGACTTCACGAAGGCGGACCTCGAGACGATTCTTGCGCTGGAAGCGGATCGTTTCATGAACCTCTCTTACGGGGAGGACGTGTTCCGCACCGAGGCGCTGGCCGTCAAGGGCGAGTACATCAAGAACAGCGCGAACCCGATCCGCAAGTTGTTCGAGCAGGTCCGCGCGGTGCACTACAAGGAACACACGTACCGCCATACCACCATGGGCTTCTTCGAGGACATCCTCGAGATGCCGGAGCAGTACGAGTACTCGAAGATCTTTTTCGACCGCTGGTACCGGCCGGAGAACGCGGCGATCGTCCTGGTGGGGGATCTCGAGTTCGAGCCGACTTTCGCCCTAGTGGAAAAGTACTTCGGTTCCTGGGAGCGCGGCAGCTATGAGGCGGAGATTCCTGTCGAGCCGCCGGGCGCCGGACCGAACTCGGTGTATGTGCCGGTCGAAGCGGCGGCGCAGCCCTGGATAGGCGTCGCCTTTCGCGGGCCGGCGTTCGACCCGTCCGAGAAGGACATGGCCGCGGTGCAGGTTCTCGCGCAGCATTATTTTTCCGCCAACTCCGATCTTTATCGCAAGCTGGTGCTGGACCGGCAGGTCGTCGACCAGATGTTCTCCTACATGCCGATGAATCGCGATCCCGGCCTGTTCTGGGTGCTGGCCAGGATCAGCGACCCGGCGGCCGCGGCCGACGTGCGCGACGAGATTCTCGCCACTTTCGCCCGTGCGCGCACCGAGACGCTGTCGCCCGGCAAGCTGGCCCCGATCAAGGCGCGGATGCGGTACGGTTTCCTGGCCGGACTCGACAATTCCGTTGATATCGCTGGTGAACTGGCGAGCATCGTGCAGTACGACCGCACCGTGGAAACGGTGAACCAGCTTTACGCGAGCTATGCCGCCCTGGAGCCCGCCGACCTGGCCACCGCCGCCAACCGGTATTTCACCGACGCGGTGCGCACCATCGGCGTCATCGCCCAGGGCGACTCGCTGGCGGGCGTGGAGTCCGGCGGCCCGCTGGTGGATGAGATGGTGGCCGCCGCGAACTCGGGTGGCGAAGCGGCTTTCGAACTCGTGCAGCGACGCAGCGACGCCTCGCCCCTGGTCGACGTCTCCCTCGTGTTTAGCGCGGGCGCGGCCCTCGACCCGCCAGGCAAAAAGGGCCTCGCGCAACTGACGGCGCTGATGCTCACGGAGGCCGGCTCTGCCCAGCGGCCGATCGACCAGATCAACGACGCGATGTATCCCATGGCTGCGGCCTTCGGCGCACAGGTCGGCAAGGAAATGGTACGCCTCGGCGGGACCGTCCACCGGGACAACCTCGATGCGTGGTATGCCCTGGCGACGGAACAACTGCTGACGCCCGGCTGGCGCGAGGAGGATTTCAGCCGCCTCAAGACGCAGCTGGTCAACGCCATCACGACCGACCTCGTGGCCAACAACGACGAGGAGCTCGGCAAGGAAGCGCTCTACCAGTTCATCTACGGCGCGGAGCACCCTTACGGCACTCTGACGCTCGGCCTGGTCGAGGACGTGGAGGCGTTGACGCTCGATGACGTGCGCGCCTTCTATGCCGAGTATTATTCACCGGCCCGCCTGACGGTGGGCCTGGCCGGGGGCTATCCGGCGAACTTCGCCGGCCGGCTCCGGCGTGACCTGGCGGCGCTGCCGGCGGCGGCCGGTGCGCAGATAGTGGAGCTGCCTTCGCCGCCGCCCATCGACGGCCACGAAGCGCTCATCGTCGAGAAAGCCACGCTCGCCCACGCGGTGTCTTTCGGCTTTCCGGTAGCGCTCGAGCGAGGCGATCCCGACTGGGTGGCGCTGTGGCTGGCGACACAATGGCTCGGCCAGCATCGCAGCCAGAACGCACACCTGTATGAACGCATTCGCGAGCAGCGCGGCATGAACTACGGCGACTACGCCTACATCGAATATTTCCCGCGCGGCATGTACCTGACACAGCCGGATCCAAACCTGTACCGCCGGCAGCAGATCTTCCAGGTGTGGCTGCGCCCGTTGACGGGCAACAACGAAGCGCATTTCGCCACCCGCGTGGCCATGTACGAGCTGGAGAAGCTGATCGAGAGCGGCCTGAGCGAGGAGCAGTTCGCTGCGACTCGTGAGTTTCTCGACAAGTGGGTCGCCCAGCTCGTCAGTTCGCAGCCGGCCCTGCTCGGCTACGCCATCGACAGCGACTGGTACGGCACGCCGGATTTCACCGACTACGTGCGCGCTGAACTGGGCCGGCTGACCGTCGCGGACGTCAACAGGGTCATTCGCGAGCACCTGACGACTGCGGACATCAAGTTCGTGTTCATCACGCCGGATGCGGCGGAGTTGCGGCGGCGGCTGATCGAGGATACACCGTCGCCGATGACCTACAACTCGCCCAAGCCGGAGGCCCTGCTCGCGGAGGATGCCGTCATCGAGGTGCTGCCGCTCGACTTCGCTGCCGATACGGTCCGCGTCCAGCCGGCGGAGGCCGTGTTCCGGCGCTAGGCCGGATCGAACCCTTCAAGAGGAGATTGCCGATGAAAGACGAGATCGATGAGAACACGCGCAAGGAGATCGAGGCCCAGGTGTTCCGCAAGCTGGTCGATCACCTGCGTGCCTACCCCGAGGTGCAGAATCTCGACATGATGAACCTGGCGTATTTCTGCCGTAACTGCCTGTCGAAATGGTATGCGGGTGCGGCGGCCGAAGCCGGTGTGAAGCTCGATTACGAGCAGGCGCGCGAGATCGTTTACGGCATGCCGTATGCCGAATACAAGCAGCGTCACCAGCGCGAGGCCACGCCGGAGCAGCTCGAGAAATATGCCGTCGCAGAGAAGAAAGCGACGCCCTGACCGGGCCTCGTCGCAGCCGGACGTCAGTTGCCCGACTGCTCCTGTTCCTTCTGCTGCGCCTCCACTTCCTTGTGCCCCGGGACCATCAGGCGCGCCATGACGATGCCGGCCTCGAACAGGATGTAGACCGGCACGGCGAGCAGTGTCTGGGAGATGATGTCCGGCGGCGTGAGGAGCATACCGGCGACGAAAGCGCCGAGGAGCACGAAGGGCCGCTTCTTGGCCAGTTTTTCCGGCGTCGTGAAGCCGGCCCAGACGGCCAGGACTGTCGCGACCGGCACTTCGAAAGCCAGCCCGAAGGCGAAGAACAGGGCGAGGACGAAATCGAGGTAAGCCGCGATGTCGGTCATCATCGCCACACCCGACGGCGTCGCGGCGGCGAAGAACGAGAACATCAACGGGAACACCACGTAGTAAGCGAAGGCCACCCCGCCGTAAAACAGCAGGATGCTCGAGGCCATCAGCGGCAGGATCAGCCGCCGTTCCTGCTTGTAGAGGCCGGGTGCGACGAACGCCCATGTCTGGTACAGCAGCATCGGCATGGCGAGGAACACGGCTGCGGCGAGCGCCAGCTTGAACGGCGTCAGGAACGGGGACGCCACCTGGGTGGCGATCATGCTGGTGCCCTCGGGCAGGCGCGCCATCAACGGATCCGCCACCGTCGTGAAGATAAAGTCGGCGAACGGTGCGAGACAGACGAACAGCACGAGGACGGTAACGACCATCCTCATGACCCGGCCGCGCAGTTCGATGAGATGGGACAGCAGGGTGCCTTCGCCCTGCCCTTCAGTCCCTTTGGCTGCCGTCATCGCCCTGTTTCTCCGCGGTTTTTTGAACGTCGCGCTGCCTCGCGCGCGCGCTTTCCATCGCCTCTTCCTGCGCGACCAGGGCGGCTTCCGCAGCCTCCTGCACCGGAGTCTTCGGTTTTTCCGGGGACGACTCGGCCGGCTTCGCGGCCTCCTCCTTGGGCTTCGCTTCCTCGACCTCCCGGGCGAGTTCGCGTTCCACCTGCATGCGCAGGCTGCGCGCCATGAACTTGGCCCGGCCGGCCCAGTTGCCGATCGTGCTCACCATGCCGGGCAGCCGCTCCGGGCCCACGATGAGAAGGGCCAGCAGCATGATCAGCGAGATTTCCCAGAAGCCGATGTCGAACACCGGGATCAGGCTCCGTTCTGATCCTTGTCCTTCACCTTGTTCTCCGGAAAGTCAGCATCTTCCTTGCGCTGGTCCTGGAGCTGTTCCTTCTTCGCGTCCGTTTCGCCGTCCTGCATCGAGTTGCGGAAGCCCTTCACGGCGCCGCCGAGATCGGAGCCAATGCCTTTCAGGCGCTTGGTGCCGAATATCAACACCACGATCAGCAGGATGATCAGGAGTTGCCAAAGACTGATACCACCGAGACCCATGAGATCCTCCGAATTGGCGGCCGCTGGCCGCATCGTTGGGCAGAGGCGCAATCATACGCTATGGATACCCTGCTCGCCGACATCTGGATTTACCCTCAGGGAAAACGTCACGGGTCCGTCATTGACCAGTGATACCTGCATGCGGGCACCGAATCGTCCGGTCTCCACCGGACCATGCAGGCGGCGCGTCTCGGCCACCAGGCGGTCGAACAACCGGCGACCGGTTTCGGGCTCGGCGGCCGGAGCGAAACTGGGCCGGGCGCCCTTGCGGGTATCCGCGGCGAGGGTGAACTGGGAGACGAGCAACAGCCCGCCGCCCGTGTCGCAGAGCGACAGGTTCATACGTCCCGCCGCGTCCGCGAATACCCGGTAGTTGACGATCCGGGCTGCGAGGCGCGCGGCCTGCGATTCGCCGTCGCCGCGCTCGACGGCGACCAGCGCCAGCAACCCCGGCCCGATCTCGCCAACGATGTCGTTCCCGACCTGCACCGAAGCCCGGGTCACACGCTGAATCAGGGCGATCATGTGCCACCACTCGGAGACAACCTGGGCCTTTTTAAGGATGTATGACGCCACTTATACGTCATTGATGCGACTCATAGGGCCTCTGTTTACCACTTTCGGCATAATTACGACCAAGGTGGGACAAATCGACAGCCTCCGCGCCGCGGCAACTGCCGCAGCGCGCCAGGGGCACCGGATGCACCTGGAAACGAGACTGTCATGCTGCGGTGATGCCCGTGTAACCCCCCGGCCGCATTGTGCCCGCGGGTCAACTGCGGAGGCCAGTCATGTCCGGAGTGCAGAATATTCGCCCGATGTCCTTCCGAACGCTGTTCATTTCCGACATCCACCTTGGAACGCGCGGCTGCCAGGCCGACATGCTGCTTGATTTTCTCCGGTCCGTGCGTTGCGAAACGCTTTATCTGGTCGGCGACATCATAGACTTCTGGAGCATGCGGCGAGGCCTGTACTGGCCCCAGGCGCACAACGACGTATTGCGGACTGTGCTCGGCATGGCGCGCCACGGGACGCGCGTCGTGTATGTCCCCGGTAATCACGACGAGCTGTTCCGCGATCACCTCGGCACCATTTTCGGCAACGTGGAGATCCTGGAGCGCAGCATCCACGTCACCGCCGACGGCAGGCGGCTGCTGGTACTGCACGGAGACGAGTTCGACGGCGTGGTGCGTTGCAGCCCCTGGCTGGCTCGGCTTGGCGGCCACGCATACGACCTGTTGATCGCCCTGAATCGCCACCTCAACGCCGTGCGGCGCTATTTCGGCTACGGTTACTGGTCGCTCGCAGCTTTCCTGAAGCATCGCGTGAAGAACGCAGTGCAATACATCGGCGATTTCGAGAATGCCGTGGTGCGCGCCGCCCGGCAGGAAGGGGTGGACGGCCTGGTCTGCGGACATATCCATCGCCCGGAAGTGCGCATGGTCGATGAGGTGCTTTATTGCAACGACGGCGACTGGGTGGAGAGCTGTTCGGCGCTGGCCGAACACCGCGACGGCAGCCTCGAACTGTTGCACTGGGCGGAGATCCGCGCCCGGGAAGAGGCGGTGGTGCCGCTGGAGAGTGCGGCATGAGGATCGCGCTGGTTTCGGACGCCTGGCTGCCCCAGACGAACGGCGTGGTACGCACCCTTGGCGAGACGACGCGGTGCCTGGAGGCCGCCGGCCACCGGGTACGCGCGGTCACGCCGCTGCCCTTCCGCACGTTTCCCTGCCCGACTTATCCCGAGATCCGGCTGGCGGCGTGGCCGTGGGCCCGGGTCAGCCGCATTCTCGACGAGTTCCAGCCCGACGCCGTGCACATCGCGACCGAGGGACCCATCGGGCTGGCCGGTCGACGCTGGTGCCGGCGGCGCGGCCAGACGTTCACGACCTCTTTCCACACGCGGTTCCCGGAGTACGTGCGGCTCCGCGCGCCGGTGCCGCGGGCGTGGACCTGGCGTGTCCTGCGCTGGTTCCACGATGCAGGCGCGCGCACGTTGGTGCCCACCACGACGCAGCAGGCGGAGCTATGCTCGCGCGGCTTTCACAGTCCGGTGGTGTGGGGACGCGGCGTGGACACCGAGCTATTTCACCCCGCCCGGCGCGATGCGCTGCCCGGGCCCGGGCCGCACCTGATGTACCTCGGCCGGGTGGCGGTGGAAAAGAACATCGAGGCTTTTTTGAGGCTGGATGTGCCGGGCACGCGCTGGGTCGTCGGCGGCGGACCGGCGCTGGAGTCGTTCCGCCAGGCCTGGCCGGACGTCAACTTCGTCGGCGCGAAATACGGCGTCGAACTGGCGACCCTGCTCGCTTCGGCCGACGTTTTCGTGTTCCCGAGCCGGACCGACACCTTCGGCATCGTGCTGCTGGAGGCCATGGCCTGCGGCCTGCCGGTGGCGGCCTATCCGGTGGACGGGCCGCGCGACGTGGTGCGCCACGGCGAGACCGGGATTCTCGACGAGGATCTTGCCACCGCCGTGCGAGGTGCGCTGGAACTCGGTCGGACGGCCTGCCGCCGCCAGGCGCTGGAGCATACCTGGGAACGGGCCACCGAGCAGTTCTGCACGCATCTCGTCGCCGCCTGAGGGTCCGCGTTCGTCGTCAGCGCGCGCCTCCCCCGGACTTTTGCAGGCGCTTCAGGAAGACCCGCATTTCCTTGGCCGCCTGGACGTCGCCCTTCGCCTCCGCTGCTTCGATTCCCAGCGTCCAGCACCGCTCCGCCTCGTCGTTCCGATCAAGTTCCAGGAGCGCCTTGCCGAGCAGTTTCCAGGCGGCGGAATAAGCCGGATCGTGCTCCACCGCCCGACGCAGGTGCGTCGCCGCAGCGGAGGCGTCGCCGTCGTTCAGGCACGCGCTGCCGAGCGAGAACCGCAGCAGCGCATCGTCGCGCCCGCCAGCCAGCATTTTCTCCAGCGCCGCCCGCATCAGCGCCGCCAGAATTCCGGTGTGAACAGCACGAGAAGGGTGAAAATCTCGAGCCGCCCGAGAATCATCGCCAGGATCCCGACCCACTGCGCGGTTTCCGGCACGGTGCCGAACGTGGAGCTCACGTCACCCAGGCCCGGTCCGAGATTGTTCAACGTCGCCGCGATCGACGAGAACGCCGTGATCTGGTCGAGGCCGATAAACATCATCATCGCCATGAGCACGCCGAAGACTATGATGTAGACCGAGAAAAACCCCCACACCGCCTCGGCAACCCGCGTCGGCACGGCCCGTTCGCCGAGACGCACGCTCATGACGGCATTGGGATGCAGGAGGCGCGCGAGTTCTCTCCAGCCCTGCTTGACGATCAACAGCCAGCGCAGGACTTTCATGCCGCCGGCCGTGGACCCCGCACATCCCCCGATGAAGCTCGCCAGGATCAGCAGCACGGGCAACGCGCCGGGCCAGGCCGAAAAGTCCGCGGAGACGAAACCACTGGTGGTGCCGATCGAAACCGCGTGGAACACCGCCTTGGTCATCGACTCGCCCGGCGTGTGGTGGCCTTTCAGGGCAAGGTACCCGGCGATGATGGCCATCAGCACCGCCTGGAGCAGCATGAACGCGCGGAACTCGGGATCCTGGAAATACCCGCCGATGGCCGCTGCCAGCGACACCTTGCGACGGTGCGGCCAGCGAAAGCGCGGCAGGCCGGCGCCGTGCTCGAGACGGATGTCCGGCATGATGCGGCGCATCGCATAGTAGTGCAGCGCGAAACTCGTGGCGCCGAGAAACATGAACAGGGCTCCGAGCCACTCCAGCAGCGCGCTGTCGAAGTACGCGAAGCTGGCGTCGTGGGTGGAGAAGCCGGCGGTGGAGACGGACGAGAAGGCGTGGCAGATGGCATCGAACCACGTCATGCCGGCGAGGCGATACGAGATCGCGCACACTGCCGTCAGGCCCACGTAGGTGATCCACAGCGCCTTTGCGGTTTCCGTGATCCGCGGCGTGAGCTTGGTGTCCTTCATCGGCCCCGGAGTCTCCGCCCGGTAAAGCTGCATACCGCCGACCCCGAGCACGGGCAGGATCGCGACCGCGAGGACGATGATGCCCATCCCGCCGAACCACTGGGTCTGCTGCCGGTACCACAGCACCGAGCGCGGCAGCGTGTCGAGGCCGACCAGCACCGTGGCACCGGTGGTGGTGAAACCGGAGACGGACTCGAACACGGCCTCCGTGAAGCTCATGATCGGAATTTCCACCAGCACCAGGGGAATGCCGCCGGCGATGCCGAGCAACACCCAGAAGCCGGCCACCACGAGGAAGCCGTCGCGGATGCGCAGTTCCGCACGATGACGGCGCAGCGGCAGGAAAACGGCGAGTCCCGTCACCAGGATGATGGCGAAGGCTTCGGCGAAAGCCAGCCAGGCGCCGTCGTTGTAGAACCAGGAGACGACCACCGGCGGGAGCATCGTCAGGCTGAACAGTGCGAGGAGCAGCCCGAGAATCCGCGTGACGACGAGAATATTCAACGCGTGCCGTCCGTCATCAGGTGTAGGTCACGCTTACCTGGAACAGCTTTTCCACGGCCGGAATCTGGCTGCGGTCGGTGAGGAACAGGATGACGTGGTCCTCGGCCTGGATCTCCGTCGTGCGATGCGCCATGAGCACGTTGTTGTCGCGCACGATCGCCCCGATGGTGGCGCCGGGCGGCAGCGGCACTTCTTCCACTCTCTTGCCCACCACCCGGGACGTGCGGGTGTCGCCGTGCGCGACGGCCTCGATCGCCTCGGCCGCGCCGCTACGCAACGCGTGCACCTGGCCCACGTCGAGGCGCATGCCGCGCACTTTCGCCAGCAGCGCGCTGAGCGTGATCTCCTGCGGCGAGACGGCGATATCGACGTACTGGTCCTCCACCAGCTTGGCGTAGGACGGCCGGTTGATCAGCGCGATCACGCGCGACGCACCCATGCGCTTGGCGAGGAAAGAGGACAGGATGTTGGCTTCCTCGGCGCTGGTGAGCGCACAGAACACGTCGACCCGATCGATGTTCTCCTCCATCAGCAGGTTCTCGTCGACGGCGTCGCCGGTCAGCACCACGGCGTGCTTCAGCCGTTCCGCGATGTAGCGAGCACGGTCGTGGTCGCGCTCGATCACCTTGACCCGGTTGGTGTTCTCCAGGCGTCGGGCCAGCTCGAAGCCGATGTGCCCGCCGCCGGCGATGATGATGCTGCGCGCCGGATGCTCGAGCTTCAGCAACTCGCTCATCATGACGCGGATGTCCTTGCGCGCGGCGAGGAAGAACACCAGGTCGTTGGCGCGGATGACGGTGTCGCCTTCCGGCAGGATCGTCTCGTAGACGGGTTCCTCGTTGCCGACCGGCGCGATCGCGCTGCGACGATAGATGGCGGCGACGCGCGTGTCCGTGTGCGGAATGTGGCGGCGCAGTTCTCGCAGTTCCTGCCCGATCAACGGGCCGCCGGTCTTGGCCATCACGCCGACCAGGCGCACCTTGCCGTCGGCGAAGTCGAGCACCTGGTGTGCGCCGGGATAGTGGATCAGCTGCTCGATGTGCTCCGTGACGAGCTGCTCGGGGCTGATGATCGTGTCCACCGGAATCGTCTTCGTCGTGAACAGTTCCTGGCGCGAGGTGTACTCGGCGGCGCGGATGCGCGCGATGCGCACCGGCGTGCGGTACAGGCTGTACGCGATCTGGCAGGCGACCATGTTGGTCTCGTCGCTGTCGGTCAGCGCCACGAGGATGTCGGCGTCCGCGGCGCCTGCCTGGTCCAGCACCCGTGGGTGCGAGGCGTGCCCCTCGACGGTCCGGATGTCGAGGCGGTCCTGGAGCTCGCGCAGGTGGCGGCCGTTGAGGTCCACCACGGTGATCTCGTTTTCCTCGGAAAGCGATTCGGCGGCCGTGGAGCCGACGGTGCCCGCGCCGAGAATGAGGATTTTCATAGTGCTTGTTGTCCGGCCTGGGCGGCGCTGCCGATGTTACATCACTTCCAGCCGAGCGTAGGCGAGCACCAGCCATTTGGGGCCCGCGTGCTCGAAGTTGACCTGCACCCTGGCGTGACTCCCGTGGCCCTCGTGATTGAGGATCACGCCCTCGCCGAACGACTCGTGGCGGACCCGCTGCCCCAGCGAAATCCCGGCCGGGGGTTCGTCCCGGAACCGGCCGCTCGGGGCGGCCGACGGCCGCGTCACGCGGGCTGCAGGACGTATCTCCTCGACGAGCTCGGCGGGCAGCTCGCCGATGAAGCGGGAGGGAATGCCGTAATTGTCCACGCCGTGCAGGCGGCGCTGCTCCGCATAACTCAGGTAAAGCTCGCGCATCGCGCGGGTGGCGCCGACGTAGGCGAGGCGCCGCTCTTCCTCGAGGCCGTCCGCGTCGAGCAGGCTGCGCTTGTGCGGAAACAGGCCGTCTTCCAGGCCCGCCAGGAACACGACGGGAAACTCGAGGCCCTTGGCCGAGTGCAGTGTCATCAGCTGCACACAGTCCTCCCAGGCGCCACCCTGTCCCTCCCCGGCCTCGAGCGCGGCGTGGGCGAGGAATTCGTCCAGCGGACGCATTTCGCTGTCCGGTTCCGGATCGAACCCCCGTGCGGCGCTGACGAGCTCCTCGAGGTTCTCCACCCGGGCCTCGCCGCGTTCGCCCTTCTCCTTGCCGTGGTGGGCGATGAGCCCGCTGGCCTGGATGACGTGATCGACCTGCTCGTGCAACGGCAAATCGCGCGTGTCCCGGTCGAGCGCCTCGATGAGGGCGAGAAAGGCGTGCAGCGCCTGGGCCGCCCGCGCTGTCAACCCGTCCGTGATCAAAGCACCGGCCGCGCGCCACATGGAGGTAGTGTTGGCGCGCGCGTATTCACGCAACAGTTCCAGCGTGCGGGCGCCGATGCCTCGCGTCGGCAGGTTCACCACTCGCTCGAAAGCCGAATCGTCGTCACGGTTGGCGCTGAGGCGCAAATAGGCGAGCGCATCCTTGATCTCCGCTCTCTCGAAGAAGCGCAGGCCGCCGTAAACGCGGTATGGAATACGCGCCTGGATCAGTGCTTCTTCGAAGACTCGCGACTGTGCATTGGACCGGTACAGCACGGCCATCTCGCTGTTCGCGGCGCCCTGCTCGATGGCGGCGCGGATCCGGTTCACGACGAACTCCGCCTCGTCCCGTTCGTTATAGGCCGTATACAGCCGGATCGGCTCCCCGGCATGACCCGCCGTCCACAGCTTCTTGCCGAGCCGCTCCCGGTTGTTCGCGATGAGGGCATTGGCGGCGTTCAGGATGTTGCCGGTCGAGCGGTAGTTCTGCTCGAGCCGCACCAGTTTCGTGCCCGGAAAGTCCTTGCGGAAGCGCCGGATGTGTTCGACCCGCGCGCCGCGCCAGCCATAGATGCTCTGGTCGTCGTCACCGACGATGAACGGCTTGCCGTCCTTGCCCGCAAGCAGGCGCAGCCACGCGTACTGGATGGCGTTGGTGTCCTGGAACTCGTCGACCAGCAGGTGCCGGAAGCGGCGTTGATAGTGGTCAAGCAGGCTCGCGTCGTCCCGCCACAGTTCGAATGCGCGCAGCAGCAGCTCGGCGAAATCGACCAGCCCGCTCTGTTCGCATTGCGCCTGGTAGGCCTCGTAGATGCGGATGAAGACGCGGCGATTGGGGTCGTCGCCCGCTTCGAGGTGTCCCGCGCGCAGGCCCTCGTCCTTGCGCGCGTTGATGAACCACTGCACTTCGCGGGGCACGTAGCGGTTCTCGTCGAGCTCCATCGATTTCAGCAGGCGCCGGATCAGGCGCAGCTGGTCCTCGGAATCCAGCACTGTAAAGGCCTGCGGCAGCTTCGCCTCACGCCAGTGCAGGCGCAGCAGGCGATGCGCAAGACCATGAAAGGTGCCGACCCACAGGTTGCCCGCCGGCATGCCGAGCAATGCTTCGATGCGTCCCCGCATTTCCGCCGCGGCCTTGTTGGTGAAGGTGACGGCGAGCACGCCCCAGGGCGAGACATTTTCCATCTGCACCAGCCAGGCGATGCGATGCACGAGCACGCGCGTCTTGCCGCTCCCCGCGCCGGCGAGCACCAGCACGGGCGCATCGGCGGGCGCCGTGACGGCTTCGCGCTGGGCGTCGTTCAGCGGATCGAGGATGGGGGTGATATCCATGGCCGACCATTGTACTAGCCGGATCGCCGGCGGGGGCTGGCCCGCAACCGTTCCCCGAGGCACTCCGGGGAAGGCCTCAGCGGCAGCGGTAGGCGGTGGCCGTGCCGAGTTCCCCGGCCAGTCGCACGGCCGCGCAGTCGCTGTAATCGGTGCGCGGAAACACGTCGGCGAGACAGTAGCCGGCGATGTGTTCCGGTGGCAGTCCGATCGCCAGGGGCGGCTTGCGCGGCGCCAGTTCGACGCCGTCGATCTCTCGCTGCGCATGGATTTCGCCAAGCAGGTTCGCGGCGCGCTCGCAGGCCGCATCGATACCCTCGTCGCGCGCCTTGAAACTGGTCAGCGAGGCTGACATGGCGCCCGGCGGCAGGCCGGCTTCGTACTCGGCGATCATCAGCCAGGCGAGCGCGGAATAGGCCAGCGGCTGCTCCCGGCGGGCGATCTCCAGCACGGCCTCGCGCTCGTCGTCGTTGATCGCCAGCCAGCGCGCGACTTCGCGATAGAAGAATCCGAGCTTGTAAGCGGCGTAGGCGGAGCCGAGCACGACGGCCGTGCGATACCACTCCACGGCCACCAGGGGCATTTCCGGCCCGACGTTCGCCGCCAGGAACTGCATCGCCCAGACGTCGCCGTCCTCCGCAAGCTCCAGCAGGCGCTCCGCGGACATCGTGCGGTACTGCCGCTCCAGGGGTTCACCTCGCGCGCTGGTGTAGGTTCCCGGCGGGAAACCCCGGGTCCGGGCCCAGGCCTCGATCTCCTCGGTGCTGGTGCCGAGCGCGGCCAGCATGGCCTGGTATTCCTCTTCCGTCTCGATCTCGAAAAGGGGCAGGGCGTCGTCGCCGGCCGGGGTGATGGTTGCTGCGGGTGGCGTGATGATCGCTTCGGGTGGCGTGGTGGCGGCTTCGGGCGGGGGCTCGATCTCGACACTCCGCGTGCCGGGCGCGGCCGAGTCCCTGAACACCAGGAAGATCAGCGCCGTGAGGAACACGACGAACACGACGAACAGCAGGGGCAGATAACGTTTCAGCAATACGTCAGCCCAGGAACAGCGGGACGTAATGGTCGGCCAGCAGGAACGAAAAAATCCCCATCAGGTAGGTGATGGAATAACTGAAAGTCTTCATCGGCAGTTCGGGCCGGTCCGAGCACATCATGGCGATAGCGTAGTACAGAAAACCGCCGCCGAAGCCCACCGCGCCGACGAGATACAGCCAGCCGCTCATCCCCGTCAGCCACGGCAACAGTCCGACCACGAACAATAGGATCGTGTAGAGCAGGATCTGCAGCCGGGTGAACTCCACGCCGTGGGTGACCGGCATCATCGGGATGTTCACCTGCGCGTACTCGTCCTTGCGGGCGATCGCGAGGGCCCAGAAGTGTGGTGGCGTCCAGGTGAAAATGATCAGGAACAGCAGCAGGGCGTGGGCATGGACCTCGCCGGTGATGGCGACCCAGCCGAGCACCGGCGGTGCGGCGCCCGCGGCCCCGCCGATGACGATGTTCTGCGGCGTGGCGCGTTTCAGGAAGCCGGTGTAGATCACCGCGTAGCCGATCAGGCTGGCGAAGGTCAGCACGGCCGTGAGCGGATTCACCAGGAACCACAGCATCAGCATGGACACGATGCCGAGCGCGGTGGCGAACATGAGCGCTTCAATTTCGGTCAGGTGCCCGGTGGGCAGCGGGCGTCGCCGGGTGCGCCGCATGACGGCGTCGATCCGCGCATCGAGCACGTGGTTGATGGCCGCCGCGGAGGACGCGGCGAGGCCGATGCCCAGGGTGCCGAACAGCAGCTTGTCCAGCGGCACGAGGCCCGGCACGGCGAGGAACATGCCCACGACGGCCGTGAACACGATGAGGCTCACGACTTTCGGCTTGCACAGCTCCAGGTAGTCCCCCAGCCGGGCGGCCATTCCCGCAGAAGGCAGTTTCCGGACCTCAGTTTGCACGCCACGCCACCTTGTTCATGTTCAGTATGCTCGCCAGCAGCACCGCCGCGAGGCCGTTGTGCGCCACCGCGATCGCCAGCGGCAGGCTGGTTTTCACCATCACGATACCGAGGAGTATCTGCGCCAGCAACGCGACCCCGACCATCGAGCCCGCCAGCCGTCCCGCGGCCGAGGGCGCCCGGCGCCGCGCCCACAGGGCGGCCAGGCCGATGACCAGCAGGGCGACGACGGCGCCTACCCGGTGCGTGACGTGGATCGCCACGCGGGCAGAATTGTGGAGGATGCCGCCTTCGTAGTCGACCCCGAGACCATGCCAGAGCGTGAAGCCGGTGGTGAAATCCATCTCGGGCCACCACTGTCCCTGGCACTGCGGGAAATCCGGGCAGCTGAGCGCGGCATAGTTCGTGGAGACCCAACCGCCGAGCGTGATCTGGGCGATGACCACGACCAGCGCGAGCGCGCTGAGGCGCCTGAAGTTCGCGCCGCCGTCGGGCTCGGTGGCGCGGGAGGGCAGCGAGAGCCAGACGAGCATGCCGAGCGTCGCCATGCCGCCGAGCAGATGCAGCGTCACCACCGTGGGCTTGAGGAGCAGGGTCACGGTCCACATGCCGAGGATGACCTGGAAGAGGATCAGCCCGGCGAGGAACAGCGGCGCCTTCACCGGCTGTCCCGGTTCGTGGCGTCGCCGCCAGGCCATGACGGCCAGCACCAGCACCAGCAGGCCCAGGATCCCCGCCGCATAGCGATGGATCATCTCCCGCCAGGCTTTGCCGGTATCGAACGGGCGG
>Ga0102941_1000188_pt1 | contig 27223 bp, 28 predicted proteins | sample SalPonR2_C_D2_MG_FD_79281 | JGI IMG/M metagenome (GOLD analysis project Ga0102941, IMG submission 79281) | Salt pond soil microbial communities from South San Francisco under conditions of wetland restoration - Salt Pond MetaG R2_C_D2_MG | ecosystem: Environmental > Aquatic > Marine > Intertidal... | reverse complement strand
TTTCGTACCCAATGTGTGATTCAAAAATCCCGAAGTCTAACCAACTTGTTTGTCGTTTATTGAGTGCAATGCCGGCATATGCTTCATATAGGGTTTGATAGAGTATGGGCTCTGCGGCATAGTTGTCAAAAGCATATGTCCCGGTCTGCAGGTGAACCACAGCTCGATAATAGTCGCTGGTAGCTGCAACCTTGAGCATGGCTAAGTTGATCTGAAACTCCCTGTTGCGATTGTGATTAAACAAAAAAGGTTGAACAGCTTTGTCATCTGTATTGTCTAGCAGGTCCGCCGCATAATAGGCATCGATAAAGCCCGAAATTTCCCAATCTGGTCTAGTGGTTCGATTTTCAGATAACTGGCCTGAGGATTGGGTTTGAGATGAGACGTTGAAGGTCAAAAGCCCCATAAATATTACCGCAGCAATCTTTGTGTAATTCACTTCCATAGGTAAGGTATAATTTGAGGAGTACGTCTCATGTATGCTTTGTACCTGGAACCGAACACCTGCAACAGTTTTTGTTCTTCCCAATACATTCCGAATGGCAAATAAACACAGCTTATGAGCACAAATAGAGTCATTTTTGCCGTCGGCCACATCAAAAGTCCTCCCAAAAGTAGCAGAAGTAAGGCAAAGTATAGGGGATGCCTAACACGGCCATACCATCCTGTTTCAATAAGCTGTTGGGGTTCACTCGTCTGCTTACCTAGCAAGAACTCTCCCCCGTCAAATGTTCGAAAAGTAGCTAAACCGACCACGGCACCAAAAACCAGAAATCCGAGGGCAGCTATCCATATTAAGCTGTGCGGACTTAGGATGTAGTAGCTGGAAAAGTATGAAGCATAAATCCATAACCCAACAAAAACCACCGCATTAAATGTATTGTAGATAATCCTGTAATGCTCGTGAAGAGATGGAAATTGTTTTCGGCTCCAATCCTTTACCTGTTTCGTTGCTAATGCACTGTGAGTCAAATAAAAAAGCACCCAGAATCCTGTCCAAACCCAATAAAATGTTCCCATCGGGTTTACACTCGTTGACCGGATTCGTTTTGTTTACTGAGTGTCCATTGATCCGTAGCTGTAGTTTGTAACCAAACACCCTGCGATTTTCGAAAAACCTGCGCATTCAGCCCAAATCTTTCTTCCAAAAGGCCTTCAAAGTTTTCAACCGTCATTTCGGGGTTAAGCACGAGCTCACCTGAGGAGTCTGAGGAACTCACGTCCTTAATTTTTGTATAAGGGTCGACCAACATTCCTTGCTCAGACCCCTCACCCGCCTTATGCGAGGATTTGTAAAACTCGATTTTCAAAAAGGGCAACTTGAGGTTAAACTCACTCTGTAGATCTATGATGCGCATGTTTTCGTGAATCTTCATTTTTTCTATTTTTGATAAGTAAAATAAGAATAATTATCTGTATTCAAAACCCTGAAAATAATAAGGCCCTTAATCAGGGAGTTTTACCCTTCTCTAATACCAAGAAAACGGAAAACTTAATAGCTAATTGTTAACCATTTGCTATTCTAATTAATGCTTTCATAAAAAAACATTACCTTCAAATAGCGTTTTTAACAATCGACTCGTCATGACAAAAAATCTATTTTTGCTTACTCTTGTTTTTCTCTTGGCTTGTCAGTCAGAGCCCGATAATAGTAAGATTCGTCCAAAGGTGCAGGACATCACTGAGTCGGTATATGCCTCTATAAAGGTTTTGCCATATCAGTCCTATTTTGCACAAAGCGTCGCTTCAGGTATTATTGATAGCCTGGCCATCCGGGAAGGGGACGAAATAAAAAAAGGAGATCTGATTTGCATCATTAGAGCAGATCATGCGCGCACGAGGCTCAGGGATGCCCAAATCAATCTTCAAAAAACCAAAGATGACTACCTGGGCGAGAACAATTTACTCAAAAACCTGAAGCTTGAAATAGAAAGTGCACAACAACAAATGGAATGGGACTCTCTCCAGTACACCAGACTCAAGCGACTTTGGGACCAGAAAATAGGTTCAGAAAATAATTTACAACAGGCCAGGCTCCGATATGAAACTACCCAAAATCAGCTAAAAGCGTTGCAGAAAAAGTATAAGCAAAGCCGAAATGACCTGGAAAAAGCATACGAAATGGCAGCCAACCGCCTTAAAGGAGAACAGAGTTCCCTTAGCGATTTTACGGTTCGCGCTTTGATGAGTGGACAGGTTTATGAACTCCATAAAGAGGTCGGAGAGCTCATTTCGCCACAGGAGCGGATTGCAGAAATTGGAAGTATAGACAGTTTCAAAATCGAGATGGACGTAGATGAAGTCGATGTGGCACGAATTAGCCTAAAAGATACTGCTCTGGTCACTTTAGATGCCTATCCGAATGAAGTATATAAAGCCATTATCCTCAGTATTCTACCCAAAAAAAATATGCAAAACCTCACTTACACTGTTCGGGCTCAGTTTATCGCCCCCCCTCAGCTACTCTATGGTTTATCCGGAGAAGCCAATATCATCGTTGGAAAGCGAAGTCAAGTTCTCACCCTCCCCCCGGAATACTTGCATACCGACCATAGCGTAATGACCGAAGATGGGGAGAAGACCGTTGAAGTCGGCATGAAAAACTTGAGGTTTGTTGAGATTCTTTCGGGAATTGACTCCTCCACTATCGTCATCAAATCCGAATAATGCCGTCCTTTCAACTGATTCTCGACATTACGAAAACGCATTTGCTCGCCAAAAAAAAGCAAACCATTGTGGCCGCTTTAGGTGTGACCTTTGGGATTGGCATGTACATTATAATGATGAGTTTCATGACCGGCCTAAACACCTTATTGGATGGTTTAATACTCAATCGAACCCCACATATTCAAATCTTCAATAAAATTGAGCCATCTGAAGTCCAGCCTATAGATCAGGTGTATTCCTCAGCCAACTATATTCGTTCCATAAAGCCTCAAAACAAGTTGGATCGCATCCATGATGCACTCCCCCTACTAACGCAGTTGAAAAACAGCGAAAAGGTAGAAGGCGCGACACCTCAAGCTACTGCCCGTGTTTTTTATTTGGCCGGTACCAACAAGCTCAATGGCGTTCTCAATGGCGTAGAGGTTGAAGAAGAAAGTCGCCTATTCAACCTAAACGATTACATCGTGGAAGGCGATGTTAATAGTATTCAGCGCAATAAATATAACATCATTCTCGGAGCCGGTGTTGCTCGAAAGCTGTCTTTGAAGCTGGGCGATAAGATCCAGGTCATGAGCACCAGCGGCACCACTTTCGGACTCACCATCAGCGCCCTTTTCCAAAGCGGCCTGGCTGAAGTCGACGATACACAAAGTTATATCAATTTGTCCATGGCCCAACAGATTTTGGGGGCCGGGACCAACTATATTACTCGCATCCACGTCAAATTAAAAGATATTGAACAAGCTGTTCCTCTTTCCCAGACGATAGAAACCGTTTACGACGTCGAGGCATTAGACATCAAAACAGCCAATGCCCAGTTTGAAACGGGTTCTGACATTCGCAATCTCATTTCCTATGCTGTTTCCATCACCTTATTGATCGTCGCCGGTTTCGGTATCTACAATATCTTAAACATGTTCATTTACGAAAAAATGAATGACATTGCCATTCTGAAAGCTACGGGCTTCACAGGCAATGATGTTATGCTCATTTTTATATCTCAGGCGCTTTTGATTGGTGTTATTGGCGGAATTCTCGGTTTGGGACTTGGGTATGGAGTCTCTTTACTCATTGATGGGGCACCCTTCGAAACAGAAGCTCTACCTACTATTAAAACTTATCCAATCAATTACAATCTGCAATATTATTTTACCGGCATCATTTTCGCACTTGTTTCCACTTTTTTGGCCGGCTTTTTGCCTGCTCGAAAGGCCCAAAAAATGGACCCCGTTGAAATTATAAGAGGACAATAAGGATATGAAAGCTGTTTTAGAAACAAAGGGTGTCAATAAATACTTTCGGGAGCCGGTAAAGTTTCACGTACTCAAAGATATTTCAATTTCTCTGGCCCCAAATGAGTTCGTCTCCATCATGGGCAAGTCTGGTTGTGGTAAATCTACCTTACTTTATATTTTATCCACCATGGACACGGACTATGAGGGTGAACTCTGGATTGACGGAGAAAATATGAAAAAGAAAACCCGGACCGAACTGGCCAATATCCGAAACGAAAAAATCGGATTCGTATTCCAGTTCCACTACCTCCTTCCTGAGTTCTCCGTGCTCAAAAATGTGATGCTCCCGGCCCTAAAGTTGGGAAAAGAAGGCGCTAATGAAATAAAAAGAAATGCGATGGAAAAACTAGATCTACTCGGCATCAAAGATCAGGCGCATAAAAAGGCCTCCAAAATATCCGGCGGACAAAAACAGCGCGTATCCATTGCAAGGGCTCTCATCAACCATCCCAAAATCATCATGGGGGACGAGCCCACCGGAAACCTGGATAGTAAAAACTCCGAAAACGTGTTCAATATCTTGCGAAAGCTCAGTGATGAACTGGGCTTATCATTGCTAGTCGTTACTCATGATATGGATTTCGCCCAAAAAACAGATCGAATTATTGAAATGGGAGATGGATTTATTCTTGAGGATTGAGAAGTCTGCGGCAAACTATTGCTCCTTACTCGCTGTTACTTATCTTTGATCACTTATGGCATTTCAACTCACATCCAAATTTGAACCGACGGGCGATCAGCCGCGAGCTATTCGAGAACTCGAAGATGGCATTACGGCTGGCGAGCGAGCTCAGGTCCTTCTTGGCGTCACTGGGTCCGGGAAAACCTTCACTATGGCTAACGTCATCGCTGATTTGAACCGGCCCACCCTGATACTGACTCACAATAAAACACTCACGGCCCAATTGTATGGGGAGTTTAAGGAATTCTTCCCGGAAAACGCGGTAGAATATTTTGTCTCCTATTATGATTATTATCAGCCCGAGGCGTACCTTTCGTACAGCGACACCTTCATTGAAAAAGATTTATCCATAAACGAAGAGGTAGATAAGCTGCGATTGCGCGCTACTTCGAGTCTTTTATCCGGCCGCCGGGATATCATCATCGTCGCTTCCGTCTCGTGCATATATGGAATGGGAAACCCCGAAGACTATAAATCAGGTATTATTCGCCTGAAAGAGGGGCAAAGCATTACCCGAAACCGCTTTTTGTATCAGTTAGTAGAAATTCTTTACTCTCGAACGGAAACCAAGTTTGATCGTGGAACATTCCGCGTTAAAGGGGATACGGTTGACATCAACTTACCTTATGTCGATTACGGCTATCGCATTACCTTTTTCGGGGATGAAATCGAACGAATTGACATGATGGATATTGAATCCGGACGAACGGAGGAGCGCCTGGAGCATGCGGCCATCTTTCCCGCCAATTTATATGTCGCGCCCAAGGACCGCATGAAACTGATCCTCAGAGATATTGAAGATGAACTGCACAAGCAGGAAAAGTACTTTGAAAAGGAAGGGCGATATTTAGAAGCTAAACGAGTCCACGAACGCGTCAATTTCGACTTGGAAATGATGCGCGAACTCGGATATTGCAATGGGGTGGAAAATTACTCTCGGTTTTTTGATGGTCGCAAGCCAGGCACGCGTCCATTCTGCTTACTCGACTACTTCCCGGATGATTATCTCATGATGATTGATGAAAGTCATGTTACCATCCCTCAAGTTCGGGGAATGTGGGGTGGAGATCGCGCTCGAAAAACCAATTTGGTTAACTACGGTTTTCGGCTACCCTCAGCCATGGATAATCGGCCGTTAAGCTTTGATGAGTTTGAAAGTCTGATTAATCAGGTTGTCTTTGTCTCGGCCACACCCAGCGATTACGAAATGGAACAAACCGGCGGCTTAATCACCGAGCAGCTTATACGGCCTACCGGTTTATTGGACCCACCGATTGAGGTTCGACCCAGCATCAATCAAATCGATGACTTACTCGATGAAATTAGTCAACGGGTTCAAAAAGAAGAACGAGTACTCGTAACCACGCTGACAAAGCGAATGGCTGAAGAGTTGACGAAGTACTTGCTGGATCTGAACATTCGTACGCGGTATATTCACTCTGAAGTGGATACACTGGACCGAGTAGAGATCATTCGCGGTTTGCGACTCGGTCAATATGATGTATTGGTCGGTGTGAACCTCCTGAGAGAAGGTCTTGACCTACCGGAGGTGTCTTTGGTGGCCATTATCGATGCGGACAAAGAGGGCTTTCTTCGAAATGAGCGGTCCCTGACACAAACTGCCGGTCGCGCAGCACGGAATGTCGATGGTTTAGTTATTTTTTACGCTGACCAGGTCACTAAGTCTATGCAACGCACTATTGATGAGACGAATCGACGTCGGAGCATTCAGAAGGCCTACAATGAAAAACATGGTATTGATCCCAAAACGATATACAAATCCCGGGAGGAAATACTGGGTCAAAAATCCATTCTGGACATTCGCGGCAAAAACAGCAAGGCTTATTCCGGACCCAGCGGGGATAAAGTAGCTGCTGACCCCGTCATTGACTATATGGATGCCAATCAGTTGGACAAAATGATCAAAGAAACGGAGCGGAAAATGAAGAAAGCGGCAAAGGAACTCGACTTTATTGAGGCGGCCCAGTTGCGCGACGAACTATTTGAGTTGAAGAAGCGCAAAAAAAGCGCTGTGGATAAATAGGGTGCGGATATCACCACAAAGTAGTCATATTGTTTTTCTTGAAATGTTAAGCTTCGACACGGAATAGCCGTTTAATGATTTGCAGATTGAGAGATGCGGAGTCGTTGTGTTTTCAACATAAAATTTTCATTGTCAAAGTATTGGGAGAACAAGAATTCAAAATCTATTGCGTGAGCGATGTGGAGGGGCCCTCCGCTTATGGCGGAGGGCGACCGAGTGCGCTGACCAGCGTGCGAAGGGCCGAGCGAACAGCGAGCCCGAAACGTAGCGACGCCGTCGCGAAAAGCGCGAAGCGCTTTCGCGGACGGGGGCACGCCCAAATAAGCTAAAGAATAAAAAAGGTAGCCTACTTCAGAAACCTAAAATGAGGGCTTTGGAATTTCTTGCGGGAAGGAAAAAACGGGCTGTATGGACATATCTTATATTCTCTATATCTTCGGGTGAGAATAGGTGATTTATGGATAAAACGGTAGATATAAAAATCAGAGGCAAAGTGCAGGGCGTGTATTTTCGAAAGTACACACGAGAAAAAGCACAAGAGTTGGGTGTAAACGGCTGGGTAAAAAACAAGAATGATGGCAGTGTCGAAATATATGCGACGGGATTAGAAACCGCTGTGGATAAGCTCATCGAATTTTGCCACCTGGGCTCGCCAGCAGCTGATGTTGAATCGGTTCACGTGAATCCACGTGAAGATTCAGAAGCCCCTGCATCATTTGAAATTAGAGCCAGTGAATAAGTGATTACTGCCGTAGCAGGTCATTCAAACGGCAGTCGGACGAGCATTTTTATGCCCAAAAGAAAGCGTGCGCTTCACACCTGACGTTCACAATAAGAGGATACACCGTATCTTTATTCCAAAGAGACACTAAGGCATTTATAACTAAAGCCTAAGATTATTCTATAATCTCTATTACGTGTCGGATGACCAAACAATCATTTTTCTCTATGTAGCAGTACGTTCGGCCATTCTCTTTTTTACGCTCTACAATAGGCAATTCGTCAGTATGGTAAATATGAATGACTTTTGCATTCCGATCGCGGGTTTCCGGATCTAAGACAATGACCGTATCCGTTTGGACAGCTGATATGGAGGCTAGGTCTGAAGGGGTTTCCTGACAATCTTTTTGCTGAGCCCAAACGATAGCTGGGAAGAGAAAAACACTGATTAATATTAAAATTCGCATACTCATACTGATTTTGGTTGATGTAATTATTGCCTTTATTTAGTAACGGCTATACATTAATTTTATTTCCGAGAGTTAAGATACGCTTTTATTTTAACTGGAACAAACGTTCGACATAGGCATTCTCACTGACTTGATTCCACGGGCCGATTTTCTTCTGAAAGTCTGTATAAGCATCAAAAACCTTTTTGGTCAGGGCATCCGACGCCCGGAGTTTGCTGAGAACCTCTCTACTATGATTGCGAAGAGACTCGAGTACGGGTGTGGGAAAGGGCCTGATGTCGACACTTCCCTCAGCTTGAATTTGGCGCATGGCCATCGCATTTTGAGTTTCGCACTGCGCGAGAACACGGCTATTGAGTTCAAGGCCGGCTGAGATGCATATTTGCTGTAGATCCGAAGGCAACTGCTCAAAGCTCTTCTTATTGATAAAAAACTCGAGTTGAGAGCCGGGTTCGTGCCAGCCTGGATAATAATAGTATTTTGCAATATTTGAGAAGCCCATGCGATAGTCGTGATACGGACCGATCCACTCCGTGGCATCAATGACACCGCGTTCGAGGCTGGTATATATTTCACTTCCAGCGACAAGTACAGCGGCTCCACCCGCTCGTTCGATCACGGCTCCACCTAAGCCAGGGATGCGCATTTTGAGCCCCTTAAGGTCACTGACCGTCTCAATTTCCTTATTAAACCATCCGCCCATCTGGATCCCTGTATTTCCACCAGGTATGGGAACCAGGCCAAAATCAGCGTATACTTCTTTCCATAATTCATACCCGCCGCCGCCAAGCAGCCAGGAATTGACTTGCTGAGCATTCATCCCGAAAGGTACAGCTGAGAAAAGCTGGGTAGCCGGTGATTTGCCCGCCCAGTAATACGGAGCGCCGCAGCCCAACTGGGCGGTATTTTGACGCACGGTATCAAAGGCCTCAAGAGCCGGGACAAGCTCTCCGGCGCCATAGACCTTAATTTCGATGCGTCCCCCGCTCATTTTATTGACGAGTTCGGCATAGGCTGTGGCAGCCTCACCTAAAATGGGGAAATCGGGAGGCCAGGTGGTGACCATCCGCCAGCGATAAAGGGGTGTTTCACCGGAATTCTTCGCATTTGTAACGGGCTGAGGCGCGGAATCTCCCAAAATGCATGAGCCTAAACCGACTCCGAGTCCCCCCAGAGTAAGTTGCTGTATAAACTTTTTTCGCGAGAGCTTTTTCTTGTTTTTATCCATATGGTGTCGGGCATTCAATTAAGGAATAAACCATTGAGGAAATGCGATGATAATACTTAAAAATAGAAGCTGGATTACGACAAAAGGAATAATACCGAAATAGATATCTCCGGTTCGAACAGAGGGTGGAGCCACTCCTTTTAAGTAGAATAAGGAAAAGCCGAACGGGGGCGTTAAAAAGGAGGTTTGCAGATTGACGGCAATCAGCAAGCCCACCCAAAGCAAGTTCATATCGTAGACTTCAAATAGCGGTGTAATAATGGGTACGAGAATAAAGATAATTTCAATAAAGTCGATAAAGAAACCTAGTAAAAACATCACGATAAGGGTCACAATTAAAAACTGGGTCGCTGAGAGTCCGGATGTCTGCAAACCATGAATCAAAAGGTCATCGCCGCCCAGTGTTCGAAATAAAAGCGTAAAAGTGGTTGCCCCCAATAAGATAAAGAAAATCATAGCCGTCAACTGAGCCGTCTCCTGACCCACTTCGCGGAGCATGGAATAGGACAGCGTCCCTTCAAATAACGTTAGGGTCAGTGCTCCCAGGGCTCCTATGGCTGCAGCCTCTGTCGGGGAGGCGATGCCGGCAAATATGGAGCCGAGAACAGCGAGAATCAAGCCCAGGGGTAAAATAAAAGCGCGCAGCGTTCGCTTCAGTCCCGGGCGGTTCGCAGGCCGAGCGAGTGAAGGGGCCTGTTGGGGTCGAAAATAAGCATATGCAATAACATACAGAATGTACAAGGCGACTAAAACGAGGCCGGGAAGCAAGGCGACAGCAAACAGACCTCCTACATCGATTTGCTGCCCGGATCTGCTGGCATTGCTGAGTGAATCGGCCAAAATAACCAGGACAATGGAGGGCGGAATAATCTGCCCCAGTGTACCCGAAGCGGCAATCGTTCCCGAGGCAAAGGACGGGGAATAGCCTTTTTCCAGCATCGTCGGCAGGGAAATCATGCCCATGGTGACGACGGTAGCACCTACGATACCTGTAGAGGCAGCAAGGAGAGCTCCAACCATCACCACCGAGATAGCCAGGCCGCCGGGGATGCCGGCCATCAGTGCGGCCATGGTGGTGAGCATATCCCTTGCTAATCCGGAACGTTCCAGAGTGATGCCCATAAAAATAAACAGAGGCACGGCCATCAAAACGTAATTGCTCATCACGCCCATCATGCGCGATCCGAGAAGGTGAAAATCACGGGCCTGAAAATATTCGGGGTGGACATACATCATATAAATTCCTACGGCGGTAGCGATTCCACCCAGAGTAAAAGCAACAGGATAGCCTTTCAGAATCAATACAAAAAGCAGGAAAAACATGATCAATGCTACGTAGGCCATTATTTAGGTCTTTGATTGATCAAATAACTTGAGACTGGTTTTGAGCCAGTGCGAAACCGCTTGCAAAAACAATAAGACAAAAGCGATGAGTAATAAGGCTTTGAGAAGGTAACGACCGCTTAGGCCCCCAGACTGCGAGGATTGCTCCCCAATGAGCCAGGATTGATAAAACAATTCCCAACCCACTTGCATCATAATCCAGGTCCAGGGTAAGAGAAAAAGCGATGTTCCGATCCAATCGATCCATTGTTGCCGACGGGCAGATCCGGATTGATAAAAAATATCCACTCGGACATGGCGATCTTTCTGAAAGGCCCAGGCTCCGCTCAGAAGAAAAAGTCCGCTAAATAGATAAGTTTCAACTTCCATCATCCATACTCGCGAAAGGTCCAATGCATATCGCAAAACCACATCCACACTTACCCACAACACCAGAATGAGGCTTAGCCAACTCACAGCCTGGCCGATGCGCGCATTCCATCGATCAATTCCTACTGTGATGCCCTGTATGAGTCTTCTTACCTGCATACCTGCATGAAAGTACACAAAGTCTTTTAGATTGAAAAAACAGCCGGAAAATCTTTGAGTATTTGAGAGAGAAGACTGTATCTTACCCATCGAACAAAGCCCGAGAGTGATGAAATCATTTGAACAGCCCGTACACTATATGATGGATGGTGATGCCTTCAGCCGGTGGCTGGGCTTGTCAGTCGAAGCTGTCGACGAAGGCTATTGTCGGCTGTCCATGCTGGTCAAAGCAGACATGCTCAATGGTTTTCAGATTCTTCATGGCGGAGTGGCTTTTTCATTAGCAGATTCCGCGATGGCTTTTGCGGCCAATACTCACGGTCAATTAAGCGTAGTCACGGATGCACATATTCAATTTCCTGCCTCAGCGACGAAAGGAGAGACGCTCATTGCGGAAGCCCGTGAAACGGCACGCAGTCGAAAAAAAGGCTTTTATGAAGTATCTGTTCGCGAAAAGGTATCCCAGAAGTTAATTGCAAGGTATCAGGGAAGTGTGTTTGTTCGCTCTGCAGCTATTCCACCGGACCCAAAACAATAGGACTGCTGAGATTGTCTTACATGAAAAGGAATATATGAAAAATATAGTCTTAGGAGGCGGTTGTTTTTGGTGCGTAGAGGCTGTCTTTCAGCTATTTGAGGGTATTGATGACTTGATGCCTGGATATGCAGGGGGGAAAACACCGAATCCATCATATCGTGAAGTTTGCTCGGGATCGACGGGGCATGCAGAAGTCGTTCGAGTTACATGGGATCCTGACAAATTAAGTTTGGAGGATGTAGTGACCTTATTTTTTCACGCTCATGATCCCACTACCCTCAATCGGCAGGGAAATGATGTGGGAACGCAATATCGCTCGGCCATTTTCTATCAAGACGATAAAGAAAAAGAAACGATAGAGCAGGTTATTGCCAAAATTGAAGAAGAGCAAGTTTGGAACCGCCCTATTGTAACTCAAGTGGAGCCTTTATCTAAGTTTTATCCGGCTGAAGATTATCACAAAAACTACTATCAGGAACACCCCTCTCAGCCCTATTGCAATATTGTTATTGGCCCTAAAGTGGAGAAAATGAGGTCTAAATTTTCTGAATTACTAAAATCATAACCCATGAGCTATAATAAGTTAAACCCTGAGGAAGAGCGTATTCTTTTACACAAAGGGACAGAGCAAGCTTTTACCGGTGAATATAATGACTTGAAAGCCGAAGGAACATTTGTTTGTCGGCGATGTAACAATCCGCTGTATCACTCCGACGACAAATTTGACTCCGGCTGCGGCTGGCCCAGCTTTGATGATGAAATTACCGGCAATGTAAAACGAGTGCCCGATGCAGATGGACGAAGGACAGAAATTTTGTGCGGCAACTGCGGGGGGCATTTGGGACATGTTTTTTCGGGTGAAAAATTTACCTCAAAAAACACGCGCCACTGCGTCAACTCCTTGAGTGTGCGTTTTATTCCTGAAGGAGAAGAAATTCCTAAAATTAAGACTGAAGATGAGTAATTCGACCTATTCTTTTCTCGTAACAGGTGCTACCGGTTACATTGCCTCCTGGATCGTCCGGGATTTATTGAAAGCCGGACACAAAGTCTACGGCAGTGTGCGCGACCTGAATCAAAAAGAAAAGTACGAACATTTGCTGAATGTGGCTGAAAAGGCGCCGGGGACTTTGGAACTATTTGAGGCCGACTTGTTAATCGATGGATCTTTTACGGAAGCGGCAAAGGTTTGCGATTATGTGCTCCATACAGCTTCACCCTTTAAAATCAATGTAAAGGATGCTGAGAAAGAGCTGGTGGAACCCGCTGTTAAAGGAACAGAAAATGTCATGAAGTCTGCTCTTGCATCCGATCGCGTGCGGCGTATCGTAGTCACCAGTAGTGTGGCCGCCATCTATGGCGACAATCAGGATATTCAGGAAAAATCAGATGGCCAATTTGGGCCAGAAGATTGGAACACCACCAGCTCAGCTGATCATCAGGCCTATTCCTATTCAAAGACAGAGGCGGAAAAAGCAGCCCGGCGGCTTATAGAACAGCAGACAGAAAAAGACCTGGTTACTATTCATCCCGGCTTCGTCCTCGGACCTTCACTGGCGCCAAGAAAAGATTCGACGAGCATTGATTTCATCTTGCAAATGCTCAACGGTCAATTTAAGGTAGGAGCTCCTAAATTGTTCTTTGGTTTTGTCGATGTACGCGACATTTCTGAGATGCATATTCGAGCTGCAGTTATGGAGCGGGGAAATGGGGAGCGGTATATTGGAGTATCGGAAAGTGGTCATATGCTGGACTTAGCGAAGAAAATCGAGGCGCATTTCCCCGGCGAATTTCCCTTGCCTACGCGTTTCATTCCCAAATTGTTCATGTACTTCATGGGACCCTTTTTGGGTTTGAGTTGGAAGTTTATACGAAGAAATATTAGTGTTCCCATCAGTTTCGATACTTCTCTTACCAAGCGTGATTTAGAAATGGACTTTATACCGCTAGAAGAGAGTTTGCGTGATATGGTCGAGCAAATGAAGAAACGAAATTGGACTAATTGAGGGAAATATGCTACTTTTGCGCTGAATTTGATAACGAAATTCAAAGGTAAGAGTATGATAAAGTATGGATTTTTAAGTTTCCTTTTTCTTTCACTATTGATATGGGGTTGCGCTGATGATTCAGCGACTTCTGATGGTGAACAAGAAACCAGCCAAGAGTCCTTCACAGTAGATGTCGAATCTGATGAAGAGGGAACTCCCCTCCCCTGTTCTGTTATTGCAGATGAATTGCTGGCCAGTCAACTCGATGAATTTGCCAATTCAGACCGCGTTCCCCAAAAGTTAAAGCAGGCAGACTCTCAATCTTGTTCCATAGGTCTGCTTAAAGAAAGTGGTCAGAAAATAGGAGAAATTCGCCTTATCGTAAAGGCCATGGAAGCTCGGCCCGATCGAGAGGCCGTTGCCAAAAGAGCCAAAAATACGGAATATGTCGACGACCTTCCTATGCCAGCCATGGTCCGTCAGTTACGTAACCTGACAACCTTAATTTTTGATCACGGTTTATACACTTACAACCTCAATATTAACCTGATCAAAGGCAATAATGAAGAGCAGTACCAATTAGCCCGCAGCATTGCGATTCATATCGCTGATAATGTAGAGGAGTAGGATAAATCACGTATTACTGCTGTTTACGTAAGATAAAATCCTAATTTTCTTATACATCACCTAAATTTTTGAAAGCCAATTGCGGTTTAGGAGCTTGGAGATTTAAAAGCCATTTAGATTCTGTTTAGCCTTTTTTTAAGGCTTTCTTTTCCACACCTTGTCGGAAGTTGGCAAATACTCAGGAAGAGCGGCTGAACCGTACCAGGTGTATATTTCGTAATCCAATAGATCATTTTTTATAGCTGGGTCCGTTTCCAAAAGCTCTTTTGCTTCTACTTTTGTCGTTATGTTATCCAAAATAAACAGGCCTCTGTAATTGTTTTCATTATTCTCAAAAGGCCCGGCTACGATCAACTTTCCCGCATCGACATATCGGCTTATGTTTTCCAAATGCCCTCTAAAGCATTTATTTACAAATTCTTTGTCTGTAGTGGTATTTGATCCTGTTTTCAGAATGACAAAAAAATAACTTTTCATTCCATAATCATCTCCACCTAACTTTTCGGCAAGAACCTGATCATAGTTAGGATTAGAAATTAAAGTATCCTTTTCCGAATCCGATTGACCCCAAGTCAACTGAGGCAGCAAAATTGCAATACCTAAAAAAAGAGCTTTCATGAAATTTACGGTTTTGATTTGACAATGTTTTATTTCCTTAGCTTCAGCCTTTTGACGAAGTCTTCTCCGCAATCTGTTTTCCTGGATGCTATATCCTCCGGCACTATGATAGAGTTCTCCAATCTGTTGCGGGTATCGTTAAAAAGAAGTCTGTCAAGTTATCCGAATCCCCTACTACTTCAACAGTTGCAGCACAGAAAATTCTATCTATTAAAGTCGTTCAATCCCATTCCAAACCCGATTCCAAGCACGAAGTTCTCAACAGGGTTATTAATCCTATTCGTAATTCTATTTTGTTTAGTTCTTACAGTTGGGTGTTCACTAAAATGCAACAAAAACGCTAAGTAAAAACCAACACTCCAATTATCATGGACCAAAAAAGTTGAGTTGATGCCTAGTTCTCCTGACCATTGGGACACCCTAAGGTCTATATCTCGGACGGAAAGATAATCATCCAGTGATACATTTTCATCTTTTAAGCTTGTCAAGTGCCTAAAACGAGTGTATCTAAGTCCAAAATAAGGGGAAATGACTGCTCTGGATTTTATAACTACATTATACCCAAAACGAGCCGCCAGACTATATTGAGTTAATTTTGAAACCAGGAAGTCATTCTCCTTTCTCCTGGTGAAGCTATATGAATAGCTTACACTTGTATACATCCAATTTTTCATAAATGACATCCATGCAAGGTGAAATGACGGGCTTAATTCTACTATAGGTATATCGGGATCTGAGATGAGTTGAAAAAAAATATTAGGCTGCACGGGCATAACCTCAGAGGAAGTAATATAATAGCCGTGAAAGCCTATAAAATTTTCTTCCGCTGAAGGCGAAATCCTCTCAAGATTATCAAAATATTCACCGTTGGAAATAGAGTCAGGATCAGGTTGAGCATGTAAAAATACAGTGAAGAGTAATCCAAAATAAAATAGTGGTATGTACTTCACCATAAGTGAGGTCTCTCTTAATTCTTCAGTATTTTAATCTCTCACAACGCTATGCATTCCTCTCTTGTAAAGATACAAAAGTATTTAACAAGCGGTGGCGCGCTACCTCTTTCGCTTCTCTTGTGATGTGCGAAAGAAAGCGATCAGTGGTGAAACCGACAAAGAACTTTCCTGATCGACTAACAACCAAATGGATCTCGGAAAGATGCCTTAATGCCCTTAAAAATCTCAACTCCACCTATTTCCGATAAAACCCATGCATCATCCAAATATGAGGTGCACTCACGGCAGCAAGAAATAAAAAAATAGCTGCAGGAATACCTTGAAAGGGCAACCACTGAAAGTAAATCAGTGCCATGAAGCCAAAAATAAAAAGATACGCACCCAGTGAAAAGGGGGCAGCGGCACGAAGGAGTTGTCGATCAGTCATTTGGAGCCCGGAACGCAGATGTCGCCAGGCGCGCCAACTGTGTAAACCAACAAAATAAAGCGCAAAAGCGAGAAGTAAAGGCAGAGCGACACCTATGACTACCACTGACAGGGTCAGAATGTAGGATGACAAGCGTTCAGCGGATATTTTTTGTGCTGGGAACAGCATGCCGGCGCTAAATATGAGGAGCAAAGGCCCATAGGACTGAAAATCAATAAGAGGCAGACCCATGGCATTCAAGTAGTCGGCCAACTCTACAGGGTGACTAAAGAGGATGAACCCCAGAATGGAAAGCCCGTATACCCAAACTCGGCCAGGAGCATAGGCTTGCCAGTGTTTGAGATCGGTTTCGCCAAAATGCCAGGCAGAATAAGCCAAAAAGAAAAGTAATCCCACCAGGGAGGAAACCCACCACAAAGCAACAATGGCAAACATAATGCCGATGTACATGCCTATAAACCGAATCCACTGTCTGGTAGCAGTGGGAGCCGCCCCATCCAATACGTGATCTACTGCTCCATGGGGTATGCCTGGGAATACAAGACCGCCTACTAATAAGGGGAGTGCCAGCCATTGGGTGGCCTGAGGTGAAATCAACTGCAAACCCAAAAGAAGGAATGCTAACCAAATAACGAAGTTTTTCTTCCCATTTTTAATGTTAAGTACACTCAAAAAAGACTGCACGCATCCTCCGGCGTACTGGCGGTCCAACGCACGTAAGAAAGGACGGATAGGTAAGGATAATAAAAGGGGGACTTCTTCCTTTAGCCGCATGTTTTCACCTAAAAATCGGAACACGGCCGGAGTTTTTACCCGGCGAAAGAGTTGCTTGAAAATGGGGCGACCCTGCTCGGGTTCCTCTTTTAAAATATCAAGCAATAAGCGATCGTAAAATCGATATCGGGATGGGCGATACACAGTGGGAAGCAGTGAGTCCGATTTGATGGCCTGAGCCAGCTCCGCGCCGTGCTCTAACATCTGATAAAATGCATAACCCGTAGTGGGCTTGACAGCCCCGGCAGCCGTTCCGATAGGAATATGCCGAGCTTGTTCAGGATGATGACGCTCAGGATTGTCCAAAGACTGACTCATAGGGATGGCTCCTGTTTCCTCCTCTAAGATATCGTAAGAACCGACCGCTTTTTCTAAATGATCTCTGAGGTGCTCCGCCGCCCAATCCCTATCTATTTTTTCCCGTCCAAAACGCGTCAGTTCAATGAGCATTTCATCCTTAGCGGTCGGAAGAAAATATAAAAACTGTGTTTCTCCTTTTTGATCCACATCAAAATTCATCAGTTCCATTTGATGAGGAGAGAAATGGGCCTGATCTGTTTGGATGCGCCAACCCAAAAACGACTGCCAGAGTTCGACCTGAGGCGCGCTGGGTCCCGAAATTTGTACACGACTATCGAAAATCTTTTGTGCACGAACGTCGATCTGCTTTAGTGATATCTGCCCGGATTTGATATCCAATGGCTCTTTTACAGCTTCTTGAATCCAATGAAAGTTGGATATGTTGGAGAGCCGGTTTTTGACAAGTGCATAAAAGTCAGCACTGCGCACCTGAAAATAGGAATAGGGCTTCAATTCATCCAACCGCCCTTCGGCTTTAGCCTCGGTCCACTCGTGACTGATGCACGGCCGCAAACGTTCGATCCAGGGATCGTCTTCCCGGGCCCAAAAACACCAGGTTCGATCGTGACTATCTTTGGGTTCCGGCTCTATTAAGACCACTTTGTGTTGCTCCATATAGCCCGTTTCGGCTAAAGACCACAATAAGGACATTCCCGCTCCCCCACCTCCAATAATAGCCACATCGCAAGTGAGTTCTTCTCGCCAACTTGCTTTACGGTCGAGGACATCCGGGGAGGATTGGTATGTTTTATATTTAAACACTGTAGTTATTCAAAGGAAAAAACCGAAGGTTAGTTTAATTCCGTTCAAAAAAATCCTTGATTTATTTGGGTGTTGCCTGGCTTTACCCATAGAAACGCTATAAAGTAGGTGTCAATAATACAAAGCCCATGAATCCGTGATTTGCTGTTTTCTGACTTGACCCGAAGTATTCTTTAGCGTCCTATAAAACTGCCCCTCTGCCGACCGAGCATAGTCAAAGCCAGAAATCCGCGCATGGGGAAAGAGCTTGCTCTAAAAAAGCGATCCCTTACATGACCAAAAAAAACGCCCATCCCAAACGGGACAGGCGAAAAAATGGATTGAATCCTCTGCCTTTTCAAAAAGTCGAAAAGCGAAGTAGGCTCCTAAAAGCCGATAAGCTGAATACCTACATTAATGGGAAGTAAATCATATACATCATCATTGTCGGCATCAAAAAGACCATTCAAGGCTAGGTTACCATATAAAGTAATCCAGCCATAACCGATTTGTGCATTGACCCCATAGCGAAATTGATTGAAGTTGAAGTCATCATTCGTTCTGTTGTCGAAAATATCGAACTTTTCGCGGTAATCCGTGTCCAGACTTAAGCCTAGAAAACCTCCAGCTCCAAATCGGAAAGATCGGCTCTTTTTGTTCGGATTCGTTTCTACATTTACCATCAAAGGAATAGTTAAAAACCAGGCACTCAAATTGTTTCTATCATAATCAATACCTGTATAGTCAAAAGCCACGTTTCCTGAACGGGGGCGCATGCTCACTTCATTTTCTAGAGCATACTGGAAATATTCAAAGCTCAGGCCTGACATGAGGCTAATATAATTTTTGTGTAGGCTGAGACGGGTTTTAAAAAGATGGAAATTTAAATTCCATGAACCCCAAATGCGTTGTTCCATCGGATTGAGTGAACCATCGAAACCTTCAAAGGTCTCAGAAGGGGCTCCATTATTATATAGATAACTGGAAAAGCCCAAATCAAAAAGGATCCATCGCGTTTTCCAGGGATCGAACTTGTCGTCCTTTTTGTCTTTTTGGTACCCAAAGGTGATTTTCTTTTCCGGAACCGAATCCGTCTCATCCTCCAGAACTTCAATTTGGATTTTTTTGCCTTTGCGATCAATTGTAATCGTATCGCGTGTTTGTGCCCAGGTTGGGGTCACACAGAAAGAGATGGCTAAAGCCAGGAGAGTAAATGTTAAATGTTGTTTCATTTTGCAGATTTAGGTGAGTATAAAAATTCAGGTGTCAGCGCTTCCGCCCAGCGGTCGCGATTGATTTCTTCTTTTATGCTTTCAAGGGGGCGCCAGTTGGAGACCCACTCTTTTTGGTCGTCGGGAAGAATTTGCTTCACCGGATCAAATAGTGCAATTTTATCCGGATTCAGTAATCCGGGAGTTTTGGGTCTGGCAGATGTAGATTGTAGCCCCGCCCATTGTGCGCGTTGGCTATGAATAATTGTGACTTCGGGTTGAAGCAAAGCCATTTCCAGGAACGGTAAAGTCTTTGCAGAAGTCCTGGTTTCGTGTTCCGATCTGGCGCTCGATTCGATGGAGATTTCAGTTGGCGCATACGATACTTTCTGCAGTTCAGGACTTGGTCGGTAAGCCGGTTCTAAAACATCCTTCTCATAAGCGGGCCTTTCTTTCTCAATCAAAGCCGAGGAGGCGGACACGCGCTCGATCGCGACTGACGCAGACTGCACATCTGCTGTCAGCGCTACAGCAGGTGATCCAGTCTTCGGCGTTGGCAAGAGCCAACAAAGCGCTGAAAAGCTAATGATGAGCGCCCATCCGGCAGCCACGCCCCAGGCCCAGCCCAGGCGCTGCCGGCGGTAGAGATTACGTTTGTGGGGATAAGCAAGCACCGGGGGCACCAATTGGAATTCATCAAGTCCCTCCAGATCCGCCGCCACCTCTGGATGCTGCTGCAGAAAAGCCTCGAACGCCTGCTGGTCTTCCGGGGTCAACTGACCCTCCAGATAGTCCAGCGCGTAAGATTCGTAATTGAGAATATGTATTCGTTTCATGATTTAACTTCGTTTCGTTTGCGAGCCCAGCTTTTGATCCCTATCTAAGAGGTGCCGCAGCTTTTTTCGTGCGCGAAATAGATACACCTTAACCTGAGAAACCGAAAGATCCACCATCTCAGCCATTTCTGCATACGAATAGCCCTCGTAGTCCCTCAGCGTAACCAGTTGTCGCTGCACCTGAGGTAAATGCCCGAGCGCTCGATCCAGCAGCTCCTTCGTTTCCCAGTGCTCCTCAGCATCCCGCGATCCCATATGAATAGGGAGCACTGGCGTTGTGGGTTTCCGCTTGCGAAAAGCGTCTATCATCAGTCGATGCCCTACCGTAAATAACCAGGATTTCACGCGTTCTATGTCCACCTCCTCTCGATGCTCCCACAGTCGGCAGAATGTTACTTGCATCACATCCTCTGCATCCGCTTGCGACCGCATATTTTTGAGCAGATAGCGATACAGGCTATCCGCATGCGCATTCACAATGTTATTATATGTTCGCGTCTTCATTTCACTTGTATTACGTACAGGGTCCCATCAAAGTTACATTCGATTCTCATTTTTTTTGAAAATACTATTTTTTGGGTTTTGAGGGCGATACCCGTCCTCGAAAACGCTTCGCGCTTCTCGGGACGGGTCGTTACGTTCCGGGGCTCTCTATTCGCTCGGCCCTTCGCACGCCGCCGCCGTACTCGGTCTTCCTCCCTCCGGTCGTCACCCCTTCACATCACTATCGCGGAGAGAGGTGCCCTCTAGCGCCTCCATTTATAGTGTCATTTTATCAAAAAATAGCCGGCCTCTCTCGTTTAGCGCATCACTGTCACCGTTCCCTGATAAGACTTCGTGCGGCCTGCCGGAAAGGCTAGCTGAATCTGGTAAACATACACCCCTGAATTCGCCGGAAAGGCACCCTGACGACCAAGCCACCACAGATCGTCAGACAGATCAAAGTCCCGCAGGTCATAGACAAGCCGCCCCCAACGGTCATATATCGAATATTGCAACACGCGGGCAGATAATGCGGGATCAGCAAAGACGCGAAAGTCATCATTAATACCGTCGCCATTCGGCGTAAATACGTTGGGAATGAACACGGATTGTCCCTCCATACAGGCGAGATTAAAATCGGGGTGGTCCGGAGGCAAACACTGCCCACATTCATCGATTTCAGCCGGACCGAAGGGGACGCCCGCGCAATCGGAACAGCTGCTATTAAATGTAGGATCGCCCGGCTCCTTACAATCGCCGCATGAGTCGATGACGGCAGAGCCATTGGGCACACCCGCACAGTCCGCGCAACTCTGATTGAAAGCAGAATCGTCGGGCGACAAACACTGCCCGCAATCATCGATTACAGCCTCTCCGTTCGGGATGCCGGCACAGTCCAGGCAACTGGCATTAAACATAGAATCGGTAGGTAACAGACAGCGATCACAATCATCAAAAACAGCGTTTCCATTCCACACGCCCCTGCAGTCAACGCATTCTCCGCAGTCCAGGCCATCTATCAAGAAGGCCGAAAAGGAAGAGGAGTTGCGCGACAGCCAGGCCTGCCCGCCTGTGCAGTCCAGGGAAATTCCGGATGGAGATCGTATACCGCCAGGCAAAGGCTGTTCCCGGACAAAATCTCCTTCCGGGCTGAACTCAATCAACTGAGTGATTTCACTGGTTACGATAAATAAATTTCCCGTACACAAGGAGACCTCTAAATCGCCGTAAAAGATCGTGTACCGATCCCCAATCGAAAACTGTTGGATGCGCTCGCCAGAGCGGGCGTCAACCTCGGCTATGGTATTTTCAGTTCCATCCAACGCCAGGTGATCCTGCAGCAGGAAAAAAGATTCTCGTTCGGCATGATAAGCGCCCCCAATCACGTGATCAGCGCCAAAGTCGGCAACCAGGGAATCGATGAGTCGACCCTCCTCGGCCTGGATGGCATAGATCGTCGTCCGGCCGTAATTTCCGTTGATGAGTAATAATGAACCGGCGGGGACACGTCGGCGTGGAAACCGGATGTCCGCAGCTGCAATACTTAGATCCACATCATTAGCTACGCCCCCAACCATGGGAATGGAGCGCTGAAAGCGGCCCTGGAGATCGTATTGGTCGATTGTTGTGCTGTTACAGCCATAGACCCAGACCTGATTCGCATAGGGGTTGTGTGCGATACCGCAAAGACCTTCGCTCTGCGGCATAGAAAAGCTTTGGAGAAAGCGCAGTGCGGACTGTCCAGAAAGTGCCGTCATAAAAAAAAGCCCGCAAACGAAGCTTAAAATCAGATTTCCGTATCGTTTCATGTCACAAATATACGCCTTAGCTCCTATGGGTATTGGAAACGATGAGATTCTTCATTACTTTTAGTAGATCTTTACATTAGAAACAAAAACGATCGCATGAAAATAGCCTACATTATCATCGTGGTTTTGCATGGTCTCATTCATCTCCTTGGGCCGGCAAAAGCGATGGGCTGGGCTGAAAATGCTCCTCTCAGTGCTCCCATCTCCCGGCCGATGGGTCTGCTTTGGCTGGTAGCGGCAATGTGCACGCTAGGCTACGCTCTTCTTTTTGGTTGGAAGGTGTCCGCCGCATGGATGCTGGGTCTCGTAGCTGTCATCCTGTCTCAGGCGCTCCTTATGATGTACTGGTCCGATGCCAAATTCGGAACTATCATCAACTTACTGATGCTGATTGTCGTATTGTTTTCCTATGGCGAATGGCAGTTCCAGCGGCAGGCGAAACAGTACGAAAAGACCCTATTAGAAGGAATGGAGGCGCCGGCTCAAGGGCTCTCCGACACCTCACATCTGCCTCCACCTGTAAAAACGTGGCTCGCCCGCTCCGGAGCGCTGGATAAGCCAACTATGACCATGGGTGAAATACGTCAGAGGATCCAGTTAAAGACCGCCGTGGAGCAGGAGAATTATTACCCAGCCACGGCCCATCAATTGACACGCATAGATTCCCCGGGATTTCTGTGGCAAGTCGAGGTCAAGATGAATCCCCTGCTCTGGATGCGAGGCCGCGATAGTTACCAGGCCGGAAAGGGATCAATGAATATTTGGCTGAATAGTTTGATCCCCGTGGTCCGAGAGAAGGGACCAAAAATAGATGAAGGTGCCATGCAGCGCTTTTTAGGTGAAATGGTGTGGTTTCCACAGCAGGCATTGCAGCCCTACATCGAATGGGAAGCGATAGATGCCAAAAGCGCTCGGGCGACCATGACTTGGGGCGGAATATCCGCTAGTGGTGTGTTTACATTTGAAAAAAATGGAGACTTTATGCGTTTTGAAGCCCTCCGCTACTACGGTGCCGACAAAGATGGCGAAAGGATACCCTGGATTTTGACGGTTCAGGATTATGAGGTGTTTGAGGGCGTGCGCGTTCCCTCTAAACTAGAAGCGAGCTGGGAATTAGATTCAGGCCATTGGACCTGGCTAAAAATGGAGGTGAAGTCGATTCACTATGGGGAGGATTGAGTATCAGAGACCCCCTGTAAAATCAGGGATTTGTTGTTACCTGCCTATTTTTTTAGTAAATTGGGGTTAATCAATTTCTATACCATACATACCATTACGTACTTCTCTCTTTTTTTGAAGCAACCTTAGCTATGGGTTACATAGTGGGTTTTCAAATGCCACTCTCAGATCACTTCCAAATAAGTATCGAAACGGTTCCGTCCTTGGGTATAATCTACAGCTATTCTAGATCAGAAGGCCAAAGGGAGAGTCGGGATATTCTTACCGATCTGGGCTTCTATGCTAATTTCGTCGCACTGAGCGTCATGTACCGCTTTTCGACCGAGAAATAAGTTACAAACCCACGAAGGAAGCATAACACTCCATCTCCCCGCGGTAGCGATGTGGAGGGGGGCGCCTCAGGCGGCCGTCCAAGCGCAGCGCAGGACCGAACGAAGGAGGAGCCCGAAACATAGCGCCCGCCAACTCGTTGGTGGGACCGCCCAAAAGAAAAAAATTAAAAATCGCTAAGCAGAACGATAAACAGAACCATTGTATATCTTGTCTACTTATTAAAGAAATCATATGGAATATCTAATTATTGCATTACAAATCATCGTCGGATTGAGCATTTTGAATGTGTGGCTGGTTCAAAACCAAAAAGCGACCCGTTGGCGCGGAGGTGATGCAAAGACAATTTTCGAAGAATTTAAAGTGTATGGACTGCCTGCCTGGTCGGTCTATGTGGTGGGGACGCTGAAAGTGATTTTGGCTATCTTGCTCATCGCGGGAATTTGGTATCCTGAGCTGCGATCTCCTGCTGCGGGTGGATTAGGAATTTTACTGGCCGGCTCAGTCAGTATGCACATTAAAATTGGAGACCCCCTCATTAAATCCTTTCCGGCGAGTTTGTTTTTGGCGATGTGTTTAGTTATTGTCTTTGCCGCCTAATTCGCCATAAAAACGATGCGGGTGTAGTGAATGCTCAGATAAATATTGAGTAAAGCGTAAATGAGCGCGGGCGATGCAGCTATCAGAGGATCCCTGATGCGCAGTCTGACGTAAAATCCGAAGGTCATCATTAGGGATAGACCAATGGCTGAGATTAAGGCCAAAATAGGGGCAAAGGTATAACCGATGATAAGACCCGCGGCGCCCAATAGCTGCAAATACCCTGTAAGTAAGCGCTGTCGAGGGTATCCAAAGCGCTGAAATTCTTTTTTCATATGGGCAGTGGACACACAACTCGTCCCGTAAAACAAAAAAGAAAAAGCAGAGATAAAGGTGGCGAGAGTCGGGAAATCCATAATGGAGTTTAGATGAGGCGCTTTGACGATGGATCTCATTTCCATGACGCTTATGTCAATAACACTGAATTCGATACAGACCAACTACTGGTCCTTAGCAGTCAAACTAAATTTTCATACTTATGTTTCATCCGTTAACAAATACACTTCAACTTTTACCCATTTAATAGAAAGTCTCATGGCAAAATGGCAACGCACAGTCGGGTATATATTATCAATAATGGCCACAACTGCCATCTTTTTTTCGGGCTTTTTAAAATTTATTTCCCTGCCGCAAGCCCTCGAGCCCCTGGATAAACTTGATTTGGCTTCCTATGCCTTGTGGGTTGGCATCGCCGAAGTGGGTCTGGTTATCCTCTATTGGCTTCCGTCCACGAGTCGATTGGGGTTTTTCTTGCTCTGCTCCTACATCGGCGCCATTTTCCTCGGAGAGATATTGATGGATGAAGCTCCCCTCCCCGCTCTGCTACTCGGCATGATGATTTATGTCGGAACCTATTTGCGCGTGCCCGAATTATTTTCTTCCTCCCCTCCATCCAAGATTAAAAATCAGTAGGTCGGCAATAATTAATTTTTAGGGCGATTCCCTACGCCCGCCGCTGGCGGTCTTCGGGTCGTTACGTTCCGGGCTATTCCGCCAGCCGGCGGACCGGTCCTGCGCTGCGCTTGGACAGGCGCCATTGGCGCCTCCCTCCACATCACTATCGCGAAATACACAGCGCAGTCCTTCTATTTCGGTATATAAGACCTTCCTCTGTAAGATCCTCCTTTTGTTAAACAAACGGCCAACACCTTTTTTCGATGATCCCGGTTCCAAAATAAAAAGTTGTGCGTTTCTAAATTAGCCATTTTATGACATCCCTTTAGGAGACCGGCTATTAACAATTAATTAATACAACTGACAACCTTCATAATACCTACTTAACCCTGGCATAACACCCTTGAAGTTTCTTTGTAAAAAAACAACAGGATTATGAAAAAACACTTTTACATGTTAAGCTTTTTGATGCTAGCCCTTATGGGTGGTACTATTATTCATGCGCAAGAAATAGAATTAAATCGATTAGGTGGATACTCGTCAGGCGTATTTGACGAAGGAGCTGCTGAAATCGTAAGCTATGACAAAGGAGGCGAAAAACTCTATTTTGTGAATGCGGATGCCGGAACAGTGGGCGTGTTAGACATTTCAGATGAGTCCAACCCTGTTTTAGAATTAACGATTGATGTAGCTGCTGATGTGGCAAACACCGGCGGTTTAAACGCCGTTGCGGTTGGTCCTGATTTTTTTGCTGTAGCTGTAGAACACAGTGATAAACAAGCCAACGGCTATATCGCATTTTACAATTTGGATGGATCATTCATTGTTGCCGTAGACGCCGGAGCGCTTCCCGATAACATCCAGGTATCGCCGGATGGAAATTACGTAATGTCAGCCAACGAAGGGGAGCCCAACGATGATTACGATAACGACCCCGAAGGCTCGGTAACCCTTGTGGAAATCCCGGCGGATGTGAGCAACCTAACTAACGCAAACGCAACTACCTTAGGTTTTACCCAGTTTAATGGGCAAACATTCAACGATGGAACGAGAATCTTTGGACCCAATGCTACCGTTGCGCAAGACCTGGAGCCGGAGTACATCGCCTTTTCATCTAATTCTGAATTGGCTTATGTTATTTGTCAGGAAAACAATACCGTTATTACGGTAGATGTGATTAACGCGGCGGTTCTTGGGATTAAAGGGTTGGGATTTAAAGATCATTCTGTTGCCGGCAACGGATTTGATGCGTCTAACCGCTCAGATGATGTTGACATTACCACACATCCTACCCTGGGGATGTATCAACCCGATGCTACTGTGGTTTATAATATTGATGGAGAGGATTACATATTTACCGCGAATGAAGGCGACGCCCGGGATTACGATGGCTACTCCGAGGAAGTCCGCGTTGATGACCTTACGTTGGACAGCGGTGTTTTCCCTGATGCTACCGACCTCCAGCAGGAAGAAAACTTAGGGCGCTTAAAAACAACAACAGCGACTGGAGATGCTGACGGGGATGGTAATTTCGAGGAGATATACAGTTATGGTGCTCGATCTTTTTCTATTTGGAGAGCCTCTGACCTCTCTCAGGTCTATGACTCTGGAGACGACATAGAGCAGCAGTTACTCATTGCAGATCCGGACAACTTCAATTCAACCAATGATGACAATGACTCGTATAAAAACAGGTCTGACGATAAAGGTCCTGAACCGGAAGCCATTGATGTAGGCACCATTGACGATAAGCACTATGCTTTTATTGGTTTAGAGCGCATGGGCGGTGTTATGGTCTATGACGTTACAAATGTAAATGAGGGTTCTTTTGTAAGTTTTACGAACAATAGAAATTTTGATGTTGAAGCAGACTCCACC
>Ga0102941_1000187_pt1 | contig 27249 bp, 25 predicted proteins | sample SalPonR2_C_D2_MG_FD_79281 | JGI IMG/M metagenome (GOLD analysis project Ga0102941, IMG submission 79281) | Salt pond soil microbial communities from South San Francisco under conditions of wetland restoration - Salt Pond MetaG R2_C_D2_MG | ecosystem: Environmental > Aquatic > Marine > Intertidal... | reverse complement strand
GGCCAAGATCACGGTGGTGATGGTTCTGGCCGCCTACTATGACTGGCTTGATACCAGCAAGATATCGCAACCCCTGTACGTTCTGATCCCGCTCGCGCTGGTCGGGCTTCCGGTCGGCCTGACGGTGATGCAGCCGGATCTCGGCACCTCGCTGCTGATCATGATGGGCGCCGGGGCGGTCATTTTTCTGGCCGGCGTTCACTGGCTCTATTTCGCCACGGTCATCACCCTGGGGATTGGCGCGGTGACGGCCGTTTTCATGAGCCGCGGGACCGATTGGGCGCTCCTGGCCGATTACCAGTATCGCCGGATCGACACCTTCCTCGATCCCTCCAACGATCCGCTTGGGGCCGGCTATCACATCACGCAAAGCCAGATCGCCCTGGGCTCTGGCGGCTGGACCGGGCGGGGCTTCATGCAAGGCACACAGATCCGCGGCGATTTCCTGCCCGAGGCGCATACCGATTTCATCTTCCCGACACTGGCCGAGGAATTCGGTTTCGTCGGCGCGGCCTCGCTTCTGGTTCTGTATCTTCTGATCTTGCTGTTTTGCATCGTCACGGCGCTGACCACGCGCGACCGCTACGCGTCACTGCTGGTGATGGGGATCGCCGTTGCCTTCTTCCTCTATTTCGCGATCAACATGGCCATGGTCATGGGGCTGGCGCCTGTGGTCGGCGTGCCTCTGCCGCTCGTCAGTTACGGGGGATCGGCCATGTTGGTCTTGATGGTGGCCTTCGGTCTGGTGCAATCGGCTCATATTCATCGCCCGCGCTAACCCCGACGGAGACCCCATGACAACCATCCTGTTCGCCGCCAAATACGAGAGATGGGACCAGTACGAGGCCCCCTTGCGCCATGCATTGGCCGATGTCGGCTTGGCCGACGCGACCCTGACGCTCGACGCCGCCCCCGAAACGGTCGACTACATCGTCTACGCCCCAAATAGCGGCCTGAGCGATTTCACCCCCTACACCCGCCTCAAGGCGGTGCTGAACCTGTGGGCCGGGGTCGAGGACGTGGTGGGCAACAAGACCCTCAAGGTGCCGCTGGCGCGCATGGTGGATGACGGGCTGACCGAAGGCATGCGCGAGTGGGTGACCGGTCACGTGTTGCGCCACCACCTGGGACTGGATGCCCATATCCACGGACAAGACGGGGTCTGGCGGGTGGGCATCGTGCCGCCGCTCGCCCGTGACAGGACCGTCGCCATCCTCGGCCTCGGCGTTCTGGGCGAGGCGTGCGCCCGGGCCATGTCAGGCCTCGGGTTCCACACCCTCGGCTGGTCCCGCAACCCCAAGGACATCCCCGGCGTCACGACCTTCCACGGCGCGAAGGGGCTCCGTGACACGCTGGAACAGGCCGAGATCGCTGTGCTCCTGCTGCCCAACACGGCCGCCACGGAAAACACGCTGAACACCGACACCCTTGCCCTGATGCCCAGGGGCGCGGTGATCATCAATCCGGGCCGCGGCCCCCTGATCGACGACGACGCTTTGCTGGCGGCTCTCGACACCGGCCAGATCGCGCATGCGACGCTGGATGTGTTCCGGGTCGAACCCCTGCCCGTCGATCACCCCTTCTGGGCCCATCCCAAGGTCACGGTCACCCCCCATATCGCCTCGGAAACCCGCGCCGTCACAGCCGCCCGGAGGGTTGCCGAAAACATCCAGCGGATGGAAGCAGGCCACCCCCTGATCGGCCTGGTGGATCGCGACCTGGGGTACTGACCGCCGCCTGGCATCTTTATCCCGAAAATATGGCCGCCGGAGGCATCCTGCCACCCGCCGCCGTCCCCGGACTTGCCCATGGCGCGGGATGGCCGGCCAGCTGTCCATGGCAATGCGCCGCAAGGAGGGCTCCGGCAGGAGCGCGACGCGCGGCGCCGCCCCCTATCTCAGCCGGGGGGGCGTGTCGGGATCCATCCCCGGGGCCCCCGGCGCAGGCGTCTCGGGGGCCTCGGGCAGGTCATACCGCAAACCGACCCGCGCCAGTCGGGCGGCCGTCGGATCGGAGGCGCGAAAGAACCCGACATCAAGACTGCCCGCCTCGATCCCCGAAAAGGTCAGGGCCGCCCCCACCGCACGGGCCAGCGACGGCTCCGCACCCGGGACGGGGTCGATAAAGGCCATCAGGTGGCCACGCCGCCCGCCCGAATATGTCACGCCGACCAGATAGGCCATGCGGGCCAGCCCTTCGGCCGTGGCCAGCCGCGCGTCCAGCGCGGTCAGGAGCATCTCGGGCAGGCCGGCCGGCACCGTGATCTCTTCGGGCCGTTCCTCCACCTCATCGGGCGCTGCGGCGAGGGTTGCGGCAAGCCAATCCACCGACGCGGCCTCGATCAGGATCGAGGATGGCGCAACACCAAGGTTCACCCCGAGCCCGATCCCCTGCCCCGCCAGCATCTCGGCCAGCGCCCGGCCCGAGAGCGCCGCATAGGGTGCCTGCCCCTCGGCGAACGCGGTCAGCCGTTCCTCGCGGTCGAACACGACCACGAAGCTCTGCCCCTCGACGGGGAAGATCCGCGGGCGGATACGGTCCCCTTCGGCCTCCTCTTCCAGCAGCAAGAACACCTCGGACCCCGCCAGACGGTCGTAGAACCGAAGCCGCGCGGCCGCGTCATCGGGCGCGGCCTCCATCGCACCATGAGCCTCATCAAGGGGTGTCATCACGCCAGTACCTCGCTGACCCGGGCGCGCAGGACCGGCAGCAGCTCGGCCTCGAACCAGGGATGTTTTCCAAGCCACGCGGTATTGCGCCAGGACGGATGCGGCAAGGGAAACAGCGTGGGCGCATGGTCGCGCCAGCCTGCGACGCGCTCGGTCACGCCCATCTTGCCGCCCATGTGCCAGCCTTGCGCATACTGGCCGATCATCAGCGTCAGATCAAAAGGTCCGATCGAGGCCATGACCCGGTCGCGCCATGTCGCGGCGCAGATGCGCGGCGGGGCCAGGTCGCTGCCTTTCGCGTCATATCCAGGAAAGCAAAACGCCATGGGCACGATCGCAACCTTTGCGCGGTCATAGAAGGTGCCCTCATCCAGACCCATCCAGTGACGCAACCGGTCACCAGACGGGTCACTGAACGGTCGCCCCGATCGGTGCACCCGCATCCCCGGGGCCTGGCCTGCGATCAGGATCCGGGCGCCGGGCCCGAACCAGGCAACGGGATTGGGCGCATGCCCCGTCGCGGTCGCTGCAAAACGATCGGCGCAAATGCGGCAGGCCGCGATATCCCGGATCAGATCCATACACGGGGTCATAACCCATGGGGCTGTCATTTCCAGTCTGGACAGCGTCCATTCATTTCTATAATGATAGAAGTATGGAACAGAAAGCCCCGCCCCTTCCCGAACTGACGCTGGCCGCAACGGCCTTTGCCGCTTTGGGGTCGGAACATCGCCTGGCGATCCTGCGCCGGCTTGTGCGGGCCGGCCCCGACGGGCTGACCATCGGCGATCTGGGTGCCGATGTGGGTGTGACCGGGTCGGTTCTGACCCATCATCTGAAACAACTGGTCTCTGCCGGGCTGGTGCTGCAACGGCGGGACGGACGTCGCATCCTGTGTTCCGTCGATCACCGCGCGGTCGAGGCGCTGTCGCGGTTCTTGATTGCCGAATGCTGCGCGGATGCGCGCAAACCTTTCACCGATACCGGAAAGACTCACACCCATGGCTGATCTCACCCAACACCCGCGCCCTTTTGCCGATGCCTGGGCCCGGCTGGACAAGGTCGCGCTGACCGGCGCGCTGATCCTCGCGACGCTGCTGGTCTTTGACCGCCCTTCGACGATCCCGACCATCACCGAGGCGCTGGATCATTTCTGGGGCACTTTGCCGTTTATCCTTTTTGCCGTGGCGGCCATAGCATGGATGAAGGCCAGCGGATCCGAACGGCTGCTGGATGGGGCGTTTCAGGGACGCGAGACGCGGATGATCGTCTTGGGGGCGCTGGTGGGTGGCCTGTCACCATTCTGTTCATGCCAGGTGATCCCCTTCGTGGCCGCCCTTTTGGCTGCCGGTGCCCCGCTTTCGGCGGTGATGGCGTTCTGGCTGGCTTCGCCGCTCATGGATCCCGCGATGTTCGCGATCACGGCCAGCGGGCTTGGGTTCGACTTTGCGGTGGCCAAGACGGTGGCGGCTGTAGCCCTCGGGCTGGCGGGGGGCCTGACCGTCAAACTGATGGCCAACTCACCGGTGTTTGCCGACCCGTTGAAGGCGACTCCGTCCATCGGCGGGTGCTGCAGCGCGAAAAAGCTGACATTGAAATGGAAGTTCTGGCCCGAAGCCAACCGGCGCGAGATCTTTCGCGATAGCGGGATAAGCAACTTCGTTTTCCTCGGGAAATGGCTGCTGCTGGCCTATCTGCTGCAGGCGCTCTTGATCCGCTACGTCCCGGCCGAACTGGTGGCGCAACTCATCGGCGGCGACGGGCCTGGCCCGATCCTGATCGCGACACTTGTCGGCGCACCTGCCTATCTGAACGGCTATGCTGCTGTCCCGCTCTTGTCGGGGCTGTTGGACCAGGGGATGAACCCGGGCGCGGCCATGGCCTTTGTCATCGCGGGCGGCGTCAGCTGCATCCCGGCGGCCATCGCGGTCTGGGCGCTGGTCAAACCCCGGGTCTTTGCGGCCTATCTGGGGTTTGCCGTCGTCGGCGCGTTTTCCGCCGGTATGATCTGGTCGGCCATTGCCTGATCCATCGCCCGTCGGCAAAAACGGGACATCGGGCCACACTTTGTGCCAATCCACCCCAAAGACAGCTACAAATTGAAGGATTCCTTGGCGCAGACCAAGGGATCAGACATACTGCCGCCCAATTGACGAGTTAAGGTTGTGTAAATGGACGTGACGATAAGATCACGCCGGTTGAAAGGCCACGGCAGACAAGGCGGTTGAGCGGCATGCTCGAATTTGTCGAAGTATCCAAGTCCTTTTGGACAGGCGAAAGGCGCAAGGTCATCCTTGATCGCGCTTCCTTTCGCGTGGACATCGGATATTCGCTGGGCATTCTGGCGCCCAACGGCGCTGGCAAAACCACGCTGATCAAGATGATGGCCGGTCTGGAAAAGCCCGATGAAGGCCACGTCTACCGAAACGCCCGCATCTCATTCCCGCTTGGCTTCATGGGGGGGATCGTCACCAAATTGTCAGCAGGCGAAAATTCTCGATATATCGCGCAACTCTACGGCCTCGATCCGGATTATATCGAAGCCTTCTGTCGCTGGGTTTGCGGAATCGAAGAATATTTCGATATGCCCGTGGGCACATATTCCGCCGGAATGCGGTCGAGGTTCAGTTTCTCGCTCCTGCTGGCGCTGGAATTCGACATCTACCTGATCGACGAGGGCATGCCTCAGACCACGGATGCCGAATTCAACCGGCGCGCGGGCACCATCCTGGCCGATCGACTGAAAAACGCGACGGTGGTGATCGTGTCACACCAGGCCGCGACACTTGAGAAATTCGCCCGCCGGGCCGCCGTGCTGCGCGATGGGCAACTGTATGAGTTCGACACGCTCGAAGAGGCGCAGCAACTGTATGACTACCAAACCTAAGGCGCGTAAATTTCGCATTCGTCGTGGTGACGTGGCCCGACCGACCGACGGGCCAGCACAAGCCGCGCCCGCCGAACAGGACATGCCTGCAACGCCGAACCGCCCGGACGCAGGCCCCGCACCCACGACCGGCACCCGCCCCGAGGAACTGCTGGCCGCCCCCGAGACCCCCGAAGACGGGTTCGGCGACCTCGCCATGCCCGGCTCGGCCGCTGCCGCGCGCAGGGCCGCGCCTGACGGCCCCACTCAGCCGCAGACTGCCCCCGAACAGGCACCGCCGCCGCAACAAAACGTGGACCAGGAGCTTTCCGCAATCCGGGCCGAAGGTCTGACCGGCCGACAATTGCGCATGGCGCGCCGCACGGCGCAAAAACACGGATTGAGCCCAACATCGGATTTCGATGCCATCCGCCTGCTGCGCGCGCGGGGCGTCGACCCGTTTTCGCAATCGAACATGCTGGAACTGGTTGTTGACGGACAACAAGGGGCGCCCGGAAACAACCTGCCGGCAGCCGCCAAGGCGGCGCCCTTGCCCGCAATGCCGGGCACCGCGCCCCGGCCGCACCCCCTGAACGCGGACCAGCGCGCGGTCGAGATCATGAAGGTCCAGCGCGACATCGCAAGGCGCCGGCGCCGGCGGCTTGCGCTATTGGCGACGCGGCTGGCCTTTTTCGTGCTGCTGCCCACGCTTCTGGTGGCGTATTACTATTTCCGCGTGGCCACGCCGCTCTACGCGACCAACACCGAATTTCTCATCCAGAAAGCCGATAACGGCGCCTCGGCAGGCGGCGGCGGCCTGGGGGGTCTTCTGGGCGGCACAAGTTTCGCGACCGTGACAGAAAGCATCTCGGTCCAGAGTTTTCTGGAAAGCCGCGAGGCCATGCTGCGCCTGGACGAAGAGCTGGATTTTCGCGGACATTTCTCGGATCCGTCCCTGGACCCCCTGGCCCGCCTCGCCCCCGACGCCACGGTCGAGCAGATGTTCGATACCTATCGGCAGCATCTGACAATCGGCTACGACCCCACCGAAGGTCTGGTCAAGATGGAGGTGGTCGCAGCCGATCCGCTGGTCAGCCAGGCGTTCTCGCAGGCGCTGATCCGCTACGCGGAAGAACGCGTGGATCAGATGAGCCAACGCCTGCGCGTCGACCAGATGACCGGGGCCAACGAAAGCTTCGAAGAGGCTGTGCAAAGCGTGACCGAGGCCCAGCAACGCGTGCTGGCCCTGCAAGAACGGCGCGGGGTTCTGTCCGCCGAGGCCGAGGTGTCGAACGTCTTCTCGCAAATCGCCTCATTCGAAATGGAAGTGCAGCAAGAACGCCTGCGGCTTGCCGAAATCCAGGCCGCATCGCGCCCCAACGCGACGCGCGTGCAAATCGCCGAAGCCAATATCGCGCGGCTGGAAACCCTGCTGCAGGAATTGCGCGGCAGCCTGACAGAGACCAACAGCGGCGAGGCGTCGCTGGCGCGCATCCAGTCGGAACTGATCGTGGCCCAGGCCGATCTGGAAACCCGGCAGATGATGCTGGCCCAGTCGCTGCAATCGGTTGAATCGGCCCGGACCGAAGCGAACAGGCAAACGCTGTATCTGTCGTTGAGCGTGTTTCCGGTGGCGCCGGACGAAGCCGCCTATCCCCGCGCATTCGAAAATACCTTGCTTGCGTTCCTGATCTTTTCGGGCATTTACCTGATGGTATCGATGACCGCCGCGATCCTGAAGGAACAAGTCAGCTCCTGATCGCGAAACCGCGAAAGAGATTTGACCGATGCAAGTAGTCGAAACCGGCCCGGTGTCCTTTGGCAATGATCGCCCGTTGACGGTGATCGCCGGCCCCTGCCAGCTCGAAAGCCTGGACCACGCGCTGATGATCGCCGGCACCATGGCCGAAATCTGCGCGAAAGCCGGCGCCGGTTACGTGTTCAAGGCCAGTTATGACAAGGCCAACCGCACCAGCCTTTCCGGCACGCGCGGCCTCGGGATGGGGGTCGGGCTTGAGGTTCTGGCCCGCGTCAAGGCCGAGATCGGGTGCCCCGTGCTGACCGATGTGCACGCCCCCGATCAATGCGCGCCCGTGGCCGAGGTCTGCGACATTCTGCAAATCCCCGCCTTCCTCAGCAGGCAGACCGATCTTTTGGTCGCGGCAGGTGAAACCGGGGCCATCGTGAACATAAAGAAGGGCCAGTTTCTGGCGCCCTGGGATATGCCCAACGTGGTCTCGAAGGTCGAAAGCACCGGCAATCTGCGGATCTTGCTGACCGAGCGCGGATCGAGCTTTGGCTACAATACGCTGGTGGCCGACATGCGATCCCTGCCCGAGATGATGAAAACCGGCTATCCGGTGATCATGGATGCCACCCATTCGGTGCAGCAACCCGGCGGCCAGGGCGGGTCTTCGGGCGGGCAGCGCGAATTTGCACCGGTGATGGCGCGCGCGGCAGTATCGCTTGGGATCGCGGGGGTCTTTATCGAAACACACGAAGCGCCAGATACCGCGCCGTCCGATGGACCCAACATGATTCCGCTCGATCAGATGCCCGGGCTGGTCGAAACGCTGATGGGATTCGACCGGCTCGCCAAGGCTGACCCGATCAGATTGTGACGGGTCCGGCGCGCCTGCGCGATGCGCACGGCCCGGGCCGGCGAAACCCGGCATCCCCGCAAGCCGGCAGAAATGGTGATTAGGGGGGTTTTTGTAAGAAGTGGGTCTTGATCCCCGCGCCGACCCGGCGTAACTAGCGCGGCACGTTGGGGTGTAGCCAAGCGGTAAGGCATCGGTTTTTGGTACCGTGTATCGTAGGTTCGAATCCTACCACCCCAGCCAGTCCTCTCCTTTTCATCAGCATCATCGACCGGGTATCGCTGAGGGCATTCAGAATGCCCCATGTTCAGGGGCTATTCAGTTCGCATTCCTCCAGTCATGCCATTATGGCCGGGAAATCTTCAATCTACGCAGTTTCGAAAGGCCATCTGCACAGCGGCCTGCATCGAGGCCTCGTTGCCAATGAACTCCTCACTGTAACATGCCATGAACGGAGCATCCTCGTAGAGGAATGACGGAGATCCCTCTACCACAGGATTTCGACCAAGCGGAAAGACGACTCCAAATCCTCCTGGTCGATCGAGAACTTGAACGCGAGAGGCGCCTACTCGATTCCCGAGGATACTATGGGCACCTTGACCTTGTGAGTATGAGCCGGCTGGCAAACATTGATCGACAAGCCAATTTCTGTAGCTCGCATTCTGCGCTTCGGCAGGGGGCTCGGCAATGAAAAGCTCAAAAAAGGCCCCAGCGGACTGGGTGCAGAACGCCTGCATCCTGTACAGTCCGTCAGCCCGCGCCGATTGGGCCAACACCCCGTCCCCAAGAAGCGTGACCTCCCAAGTTGCCCACTCATTCGGAGCATGGGATAGGCCGGTTTCCTGCGCTTCCTCTCCCCATCCAATCCAATGCATTTCGTCTGGGCCACTTAGGCCTGCCGCGACAAGCACGCGACCATCAACACCCATACGCAGCATGTAGTCGAGCAGCAGAGAGACAATTTCCTGTTCAACCCCCTGTTGGACAAGCACTGGCGCGTCGTTCTGGTTTCCGCTTTCTGTGGAGACTGAATAGAACTGGTGCACGCCAACGAAGGAGTCTTGCTCTATCCGGCGTTCGATGCCGCCCATGAAGGCGTAGGCGCAGGCGGACGCGCATTCACCAGGGGTGCGGCGCGTGAACTCCCAATACGGCATATCGGGCCAATCGGGGTGCGGTTCGTGAGAGCCGACTTCTGTGGCAAAACCGCGTCGACGGAGCTCTTCGCCGAGCTGAATACCTTCAGCGAGGCTGCCACCGGGCGAGTTGAACCGTATTCGTCTAGGAAGCCAATCCGGCCCTTCGTCCAGGAAAGTAAGAAAGTCCTCAACGGTCGATTCCGTGATTGGCCCGTCTGCCTGTATCCAGGTGGCGTCGGACGTTCGGTGGTCGGTGCCACCCAGGACGAACTCCATGGTGGCAGTAGCCTTCAATGGAAGAACGCAAGCAACAAGTGTAGCCAATACTAGCCTCATAGAGGTACTCCGCCAAACCAAGTCCGCTCAGTATGCCATTCCATCCCCCATCCATCGCCCGATACTGTTCCTCCGGGAGGAGGCGTCGAGGGGAGTGGGAAGAGGCACTATCTCAAAATGTTTTTTACCATTTCAAAGGCAACATACATATCCAGCATATCCTGATCACCTACCTTTCCTGTCTGCCTTCCTCCATGACTTGTACCTATCCCCTGGGTGTCTGTCCGAAAGCCCTCCCGATCCCCTGTCGACAGTGCAGTCATGGGGTCTCTGCATGGGCCGTCTGATGGGATCTCGGCGGATGCTATCCCCTTCGGTTTGTACGGACTGACACAGAGGGATCCTCCGGGCAGCCATTGGTGGCCTCCCGGAGAGAGTGCATCGGCCCGGTATCGCTGAGGGCCTGCAGGTCCCCCACGCTCAAGGGGGTGCCGCCATCACCAACGTTCCGCAAGTCACTAGACCTCAGGGACGCACCCAGCGATCCCTGAGCGCAATCAGCCGGGGCAGAAAAAGCGGCGTCAGGTACATCGGCACCTGGAAACAGCCGATCAGCAACAAAAGATCATCGGTCACCCCGGCCGGCAGGACGCCAAGGAACAGCGCCACGTTGCGGTTGCCCGCGACGACGGCCAACGCCGGCCGGTCAGGGCCATCGCGCACGATCAGCACGGCCAGCGCCTGCAGCCCGAAGCCGATGGCACAGACGAAAGCCATCGCCCGGCAGAAGGCCCACGGATCGTCGCGCAGGGTCTGGCCTACAGCGCTCATGATGCCGATCACCACCGCCGCGAGCAGAACCGCCGCGATGGCGTCGATGGCGGTCATCACCTGCGCCGTGCCCCGCACGATCCCGCGCGACCTCAGCCACAGTGCGAGGCCGCCCGCCGCGACGATGACCGCGAGAAGACGCAGGACTGCGGCGATCACCTCGGACGCGCCCCCAAAGGCCGGGGCAAGCGCGAAGACGGGGACAACGGTGAAGGGCAGAAGGACCGTGCCGATGACCGTTTGACGCAGCGCGGGGGCCGGGTCTCCGCCTGCCATCACCGCGAAATGCGCGGCACCCGTCAAAGGCGCGGCGCAAAGGAAAAGGACAGCCCCCAGCGCGAAACTGCCGTCGAGCAGCCCCAGCGCCACCAGCGGCAGCGCCACGGCCAAAGGCAGGGCGAGTTGCAGAACCAGCGCGCGAAGGCCCGCGTGCACCAGCCCGCTGCGCCCGATGCGCAGCCCCTCCGGACCGATCCGCAGCACGGCAAGAAACAGCAAGATCACCACGACCGGGCCGATGGTCGGCCGCATCGCATCAGCCAGAGCGGGCGAGAGAAGACCAACGGCAAGCCCACCGGGCAGCATGTAGCGACCGCTGCGCGCCAGTGCGGCGATCACAGTGCCGCCGCACCCCGCGCGGCCTGATCATAGGTACCCGACAAGGCCCGAAGAAGCGACGCGACCCGGCTCATGTCCTCGGGGTCATGGCCCAGTTGGCGCGCCGCCCGCACCAGAAGCGCCTCGCGCACCTCCTTGTAGCGGGCACACAGGGTCGCCCCCGCCCCGGTGATCTCGACGGTCTTTTCCTTGCCCTTGCGCCCGGCCTTGAGCAGATGCGCCTGCGTCAGCTTCTTGATCGCGTAATTGGCAAGATGCGTGTCCTCGATGTTGAGGATCAGGCAGACCTCGGCCAGCGTCTTGGGCCGGCCACGGTGATGGACCAGGTGCAGGATCTGCACCTCGAGCGACGACATGACCGGCCCGCCCGCCGCCGTCATGCAGCGCACCATCCAACGCTGGTAGGCGTTGTTCATCATGGTGAGGGCGAATTCCAACTCGGACAACGCAGGCAATGCGCTGTCGGCCAGATGCGCCGAGGATACGACAGGCCCGATCTCGGGCAGGTAGGGACGGTTCTGGGTCATCGCGCAGACATCGTCGATGGCAGCCACAGCGCGATCTGCGGAAAGAGCGTCAGGATCACGGTGGCCGCGACGAGCAGGAAGAAGAAGGGCGCGGCGTAGCGCGCCACGGTAAAGATTCCCTTGCCGGTGATGGATTGCAGCACGAACAGGTTGAAGCCCACGGGCGGTGTGATCTGGCTCATCTCCACCACCAGCACGAGGAACACGCCGAACCAGATCGGGTCGATCCCCGCCGCCAGCACCATCGGCAAGATGACCGATACGGTCAAAACGACGATGGAAATCCCGTCCAGGAAGAACCCCAGCACGATGAAGAACAGCAAGAGCGCCGCAAGCAACGCGTATTGCGAGAACCCCTGGTCCCCGATCCAGGCCGCAAGACTGCGCGGGATGCCGGTGTAGCCCATCGCCCCGGTCAGGAAGGCCGCGCCGACGAGGATGAAGGCGATCATGCAGGTGGTCACCACCGCGCCGCGCAGGCTGTCCCACGCGCCATGGCGGTCCAGGCCGCCCGACAGGCCGGAGATCATCAGCGCGCCGATCACGCCCACCACCGCCGCCTCGGTGGGCGAGGCAAGGCCACCGTAGATCGACCCGATCACCGCCACGATCAGAAACACGGTCGGCAACAGCAGCATCGCCGCGCGCAGTTTCTCGCGCCACGACACCGGCGGCTCGGGCGGGGGCATCTTGTCCCGATTCATCATCGCCCAGATCATCGTGTAGCCCGCGAACATCGCTGCCAGCATGAACCCCGGCAAGATGCCCGCCAGAAACAGCCGCGCGATGGATTGCTCGGTCGCGGCCCCGTAGACGATCAAGATAATCGACGGCGGGATCAGAAAGCCAAAGGTGCCCGACCCCGCCAGCGTGCCGATGGCCATGCGGTCGTCATACCCGCGCGACCGCAATTCCGGCAACGACATCCGGCCCACGGTGGCCGTGGTCGCCGCCGACGACCCCGACACTGCGGCAAACAACGCGCAGCCCAGGATGTTGACGTGCAACAGCCCGCCGGGCAAGCGCCGCGTGAAAGGTGCAAGCCCCGTGAACAGGTCTGACGACAGTCGTGACCGGAACAGGATCTCGCCCATCCAGATGAACATCGGCAGCGCCGTCAGGTCCCAGATGTTGAGGGCCGCCCATGCCTTGGTCGCAAAGACCGCACCCAGCGGGGCCGAGGTTGCCAGCGTCATCGCCACGAGGCCCACGGCAACCAGCGTGAACCCCACCCAAAGCCCAAGCGCCAGGCACGCGAACAAGACGCCCAGCAAGATCATCGAAAGGGTGAACAGGTCCATCTCAGTGCCCCCCGTCGACCGGGCCGCGCGCGCCCTCTGCGGCAACGAACCCCGGCGTGCGCCCGGTCAGCGCCAGCACCAGTTCATCTGCCAGCGCCACCACCAATAGCCCAAGGCCAAGCGTCATGACCCCCTGCGGGATCCAAAGCGGGATGCGCACCATTCCGAATGAAACCGAGTTGAAGGCCCAGCTGTCTTGCACCTGCACGCCGCTGTGCCAGGTCGCGAAGATCGTCAGCGCCAGCGCAGCGGCCAGCACGATCACGGTCAGCACCCGGGCGATCCCGGACGGCACGATACCGGCCAGCATCGTGACCCGCACATGCCCCGCCGCCTTGAGCGTCGCGGGTAGCGCCAGAAAAGCGGCGCCGACGAACAGGAAACCGCCGATTTCCGCCAGCGATGGCACCTGAAGTCCCAGGGCCGTCCCACCCGTGGCCAGCAGCACCCGGTCCAGGATGCGGCCCGCGATCTGCGCGAAGACCAGCACGGCAATGGTCACGAGGGCGAGCGCCGCGGCGCCCATCGCAAGGGCATAGACAAGATCGAGAGCGCGTCGCATCGGCGGCCTCCGCGGTTGGTTGGGCTGTCGGAACGGTCGGACGGAAAAAGGGCCGGGCGATCACGCCCGGCCCTTGTTGTTCAGCGCGCGGCCTCGAACGCCGTCAGCAAGGTCGTCCCGGCATCACCCGCCTCTTCCAGCCATGCTCCGGTCATCTGCTCGCCCGCTGCGGCCAGTGCGACCGACAGTGCCTCGGAGGGTTGCACAACGGTCATGCCATTGGCCTCCAACGCCGCGATCTGCGTGGCGGTCTCGGCCTGCGACATCTCCCAGCCGCGGGCCTCGGCGGTGGCGGCTGCCGCCAACAGGGCGGTGCGCTGGTCTTCGGGCAACGCGTTGAACGCCTCGGTGTTCACGAAGATCACGTTCTTGGGCAACCAGGCGTTCACGTCGACATAGACCGAGGTGAAATCCCATGCCTGCGACGAAACGCCGGTAGAGGGCGACGTCATCATCGCCGCGACCCGGCCGGTGGCAAAGGCCGTCGGGATGTCGCCTGCCTCCACCTGCGTCGGCACCATGCCCAGGATATTGGCCAGTTGCTCGGTCGCGGTGTTGTAGGCGCGGAACGCAACGCCTTGCAGCGCGGCGGGGTCGGTGACCTCCTCGGTCAGGTAGAGCGACTGGCCCGGCCACGGCACTGCATAAAGCAGCGTGAGCCCCTGCTCTGCCAGAAGCGCCTCGACGGCAGGGCGCGACGCGGTCCACAGCGCGGCGGCATCCTCGTAGCTGTCGGCCAGGAAGGGGATCGAATCCGCGGCGAAGATGGCATTCTCGTTGGCAAGCCGCGACAACAGGATCTCGCCGATGGGCGCAAGACCGCGGCGCACCGCGTCCTTGATCTCGGGATGGCCGAACAGCGATCCCGCGGAATGCACCGTGATGTCGAGCTGCCCGTCAGTGGCCGCGCGCACATCTTCGGCGAATTGCGTGATATTCATGGTGTGAAACACCGTGTCACCATAGGGCGTCGGCATATCCCACGCGGTCTGGGCGGCAGCCGGAAGGGTCAGCGCGGTCAGCGCGGTCGCCAGCGCAAGGTGGCGGAAAGAAAAGGTCATCATGAACACTCCCCGTGTTGGGCGCCCCGCCCGGACGGGGTGGGGCCAATGGCTCCGGGCTCGTGGTTGACCCGGCGTATCTCAGACCTTGACCAATCATCGACAATTTGTCAACAAAATGTCACTGTAACCCGACGGGCGGCTTTCCCCGACCCGCGATTGCCCAAAAAACGGGCATCTTGACCCTGCAGGGAGATCATCATGGCCGACGCCCCTACCGCCCAGCTCTGGGATTTCTGGATCGACCGCGGCGGCACCTTCACCGATGTGGTAGGCCGCGCCCCCGACGGCGCGCTTACACCGCTGAAACTCCTGTCCGAGAATCCCGAAGCCTACGCCGACGCCGCGATCGAGGGCATCCGCCGCCTGCTCGGCGGCACCATCGATCCCGCGCGAATCGGCACCGTGAAAATGGGCACGACGGTCGCCACCAACGCGCTTCTGGAACGCAAGGGCGACCGCACAATCCTGTTGATCACCAAGGGCTTCCGCGATGCCCTGCGCATCGCCTACCAGGCCCGGCCCGACATTTTCGCCAAGGAGATCCTCCTCCCCGAACAGCTGTATGAGCAGGTGATCGAGGTCGAGGAACGCCTGCGCGCCGACGGCAGCGTGGAACTGGGCCTCGTCACCGATTCCCTTCGGGCGCCGCTGGACGCGGCCAAGGCTGCCGGCATCGACGCGGTCGCCATCGTCCTCATGCACGCCTGGAAAAACCCCGCGCACGAGGCCGAGCTTGCCACACTCATCCGCGGCATGGGCTTTGGCCAGGTCTCGGTCAGCCATGAGGTCAGCCCGCTGGTCAAACTCGTCGGTCGCGGCGACACCACCGTGGTCGACGCCTACCTCTCTCCGATTCTGCGCCGCTACGTCGCCCGGGTGGCCGATGCGCTGGGCGCCACCCCCGCAGGCCAGCCGGGACCGACGCTGCAATTCATGATGTCCTCGGGCGGCATGACCGCGGCCGAACGCTTTCAGGGCAAGGACGCGATCCTGTCTGGTCCTGCGGGCGGCGTCGTCGGCATGGTGGAAACCGCCGCCGATGCGGGGTTCGACCGCGTGATCGGCTTCGACATGGGCGGCACCTCCACCGACGTGGCGCATTTTGCGGGCGATTACGAGCGCGCCTTCGACACCGAGGTTGCGGGCGTGCGGATCCGCGCGCCGATGATGCGCATCCACACGGTCGCCGCGGGCGGCGGGTCGATCCTGCACGCCGAACCGGGCCGGTTCCGCGTCGGCCCCGACAGCGCGGGTGCAAACCCAGGACCCGCCTGCTATCGCCGTGGCGGGCCGCTCACGGTCACGGACGCCAATGTCATGCTTGGCAAGCTGCGCCCCGAGTTCTTCCCCCGTGTCTTCGGCCCCGATCAGGACGCGGCGTTGGATGCCGATGTGGTGCGCGCCCGCTTCGCCGAGATCGCCATCGACGAGGGGAAAAGCCCGGAAGAAGTGGCCGAGGGCTTCCTGACCATCGCCATCGAGAACATGGCCAACGCGATCAAGAAGATCAGCGTCCAGCGCGGCTATGACGTGACGAAATACCTGCTCAACGCCTTTGGCGGCGCGGCCGGCCAGCATGCCTGCCTTGTCGCGGATTCTCTGGGGATGGAATCGGTGCTGATCCACCCGCTGTCAGGCCTGTTGTCGGCCTATGGAATCGGGCGCGCCACCGTTTCGGCCAGCCGCCAGCAGGCGCTGGTCGAACCGCTGGAGGCTGGCCGCCTTGCGGCCATCGACCGTCTGGCCGGCGAGCTTCGCAACGCTGTCGCCGCCGACCTCTCCGAGCAGGGCGTGGACCCCGACGGCGCCGCTATGGTCACACGTCTGCACCTGCGCTACGCGGGCACCGACACCGCCTTGCCGATCGTCTGGACCGGCGATGCCACCGCCGCCCGCAGCGAATTCGAGGCCGCCCACAAGGCGCAATTCGGATTCACCAGCCCCGACAAGCCGGTCACCGTCGAGACAGTCGAGGTCGAAATGACCGAGTTCACCCGCGACAGGGGCACCACCGCGCCGCCGCAGGCCCATAGCCGCGACGCCGCCACCGACCGTCATGTGCCGATCTTCTGCGGCGGCAAGACCGTGCAGGCCGCCGTATTCCCGCGCGACGCCCTTTCGCCCGGCGACCGGGTGCGCGGCCCCGCGCTGGTCATCGAGCCGAACCAGACCGTTGTGGTCGAACCCGGCTGGACCGCCGAGCTGACCCCCCGCGACGACATCGTGATGCGCCGCCACGAGCGCTTGGCCCGCGACCTCGCGGCCGGCACGCTCGCAGCCGATCCGATCCTGCTTGAGGTGTTCAACAACCTCTTCATGAACATCGCCGAACAGATGGGCGTGGCACTGCAGAACACGGCCCATTCCGTCAATATCAAGGAACGGCTCGATTTCTCCTGCGCCGTCTTCGATGCGACCGGCGCGCTGGTGGCCAATGCCCCGCACATGCCGGTGCATCTGGGATCCATGGACCGCAGCGTGGAAACCGTGATCCGGCTGAACGAGGGGCGCATCCGCCCCGGCGACGTCTTCGCGCTGAACGCACCCTACAATGGCGGCACCCATCTGCCCGACATCACCGTCGTCTCGCCGGTCTTCGACGATGACGGCGCCACGATCCTGTTCTGGGTCGCCTCGCGCGGGCATCACGCCGATGTCGGCGGCACCGCGCCGGGGTCGATGACGCCACTGGCCAAGACCGTGGACGAAGAAGGCGTTCTCTTCGACAACTTCGTTATTGTAGAAGAAGGCCGCTTCCGCGAGGACGCCTTGCGTCACCTTCTGACCGACCATGCCTGGCCTGCCCGCAACCCCGACCAGAACATCGCCGACCTCAAGGCGCAGATCGCGGCCAACGAACGCGGCACGGCGGAACTCAGGCGCATGGTGGCTGAATTCGGCCTGCCGACCGTGCAGGCCTACATGGGCCATGTGCAGGACAATGCCGCGGAGGAGGTCGCGCGCCTGCTGGGCCAGCTCGGGGATTGTTCCTACGAGTATCCGACCGACACGGGCCAGGTGATCCGTGTCAGGATCACGGTGGACCGCGCCACGCGGCAGGCAACGGTCGATTTCACCGGGACATCACCGGCCACAGACAACAACTTCAACGCGCCCGAACCGGTGACGCGGGCCGCTGTCCTGTACTGCTTCCGCGTGATGGTCGAGGCACCCATTCCGATGAACGCGGGCTGCCTGCGCCCGATCAAGATCATCATTCCCGAAGGCTCGATGCTCAAACCCGCCTACCCGCGTGCGGTCGTTGCGGGCAACGTGGAGACCTCTCAACATGTCACAAGCGCGATCTTCGGCGCGTTGGGGGCCATCGCCAATAGCCAGGGCACGATGAACAACCTGACCTTCGGCAACGACACCCACCAGTATTACGAGACGATCTGTTCGGGCTCGCCGGCGGGCGTGACGAATGCGGGCCGCGGCTTTGACGGCACCTCCGGCGTTCATGTCCACATGACGAACTCCCGCCTGACCGACCCCGAGGTGCTCGAGATGCGCTTTCCCGTCCTGCTGGAACATTTCGGGCTGCGCCCCGGCTCGGGCGGGAAGGGCGCGCATCCGGCCGGCGACGGGACGGAACGGCGCATCCGGTTCCTAGAACGGATGGATTGCGCGATCTTGTCCTCGCACCGATCCTCGCCCCCGCGCGGCATCGCAGGGGGCGGCGACGGCCAGGTCGGACAGACCCTGGTCCGCCGCCGCGACGGCACCACCGAAGTGCTGGACGCCTGCGCCCAGACGGTGTTGGAGCCAGGCGAGGCGGTGACCGTCATCACCCCCACCGCGGGTGGGTACGGCTCCGCCTGATCCGCCGTTCCGAGGGGCCGGTGCGGCGGCTCAGCTGCCCCGGCTTTTCAACGCAGGGCGGAAAAGGCTGTGGGAGCAAGGAAGCTGCTTGCGATATTGGCGACGACCTCGCCATGGACGCGCTGATGCTCGGCGCGTGCCGCGACCCATTCGGGATCCGTGGCAAACGTGGTCCAAAGCCGCTCGCGTTCCTCCATCGTCTCCCAGGCGAGGAAATAGGTCAGATCGTGATTGGACGGGCCGATGAGTGTGGTGAAGAACCCCGTCGGGCGCAGACCGATCCTTTCCCAGATGCGCAATGTCGTTGCCTCGAACCGCTGCAACAACGCGGGCATGCCGCCGGGCACACAGGAATAGACGCGCATTTCATAGATCATGGAGTGTCCCTTGGATATTCAGGCCGCCGTGTAGGCGGTCTTGACGGTGGTGAAGAATTCGGCGGCATAGCGGCCCTGCTCTCTCGGGCCATGGCTTGATGCCTTGCGGCCTCCGAAAGGCACATGGAAATCCACACCAGCCGTGGGCAGGTTGACCATGACCATTCCGGCCTCGGCATTGCGTTTGAAATGGGTGGCGTGTTTCAGGCTCGTGGTGGCGATCCCGGCGGACAGGCCGAACTCCGTGTCATTGGCCAGATCAAGCGCATGATCGTAGTCGCGCGCGGCAATGACGGCGGCCACGGGTCCAAAGATCTCTTCGCGCGCGATGGTCATGTCATTGGTGCATTCGGCAAACAGGGCCGGCATCTGGAAGAACCCTTCGGTGTCGCGGGTCAGACGCATGCCGCCCGCCACCAGCCGGGCACCTTCGCTTTGGCCCAGGGCGATGTATCTTTCGTTCTGTGCGAGTTGGGATGCATCAACGACCGGACCGATGTCCGTGCCCTCATGCAGGGCATGCCCAACCGTCAGCGTCTTCATTCGTTCGGACATCGCGGCAAGAAACCGGTCGTGGATCGCCTGTTCGACAATGATGCGCGAGGATGCCGTGCACCGCTGGCCGGTCGAAAAGAACGCACCGTTGACGACGCAATCGACTGCAATATCAAGATCGGCGTCAGCCAACACGACAAACGGGTTCTTGCCTCCCATTTCGCATTGGACCTTGCGCATGAGCCGCGCCGACGCCGCAGTCAGCGCCGCGCCCGTGGATTGCGAACCGGTGAAGGTCAGTGCATCCACATCGGAACTGTCCACGATCGTCTGGCCGACAACCGACCCGCGCCCCATGACCAGGTTCAAGACGCCATCAGGCAGGCCCGCACGGTGCAGGATATCGACAAGCGCCCAGGCACATCCCGGCACCAGATCGGCAGGTTTGAAGACCACCGTGTTTCCATAGCAAAGCGCAGGCGCGATTTTCCACGCCGGAATGGCGATGGGAAAATTCCACGGCGTGATCACCCCCACCACGCCCACGGGTTCGCGCGTGATCTCGACGCCCACCCCGGGCCGTACGGAGGGTAGCGTTTCGCCTCCAAGCCGCAGAGCCTCACCTGCGAAGAAATCGAAAATCTGCGCCGCGCGCACTGTTTCACCAATGCCTTCGGCCAGTGTCTTTCCCTCTTCTCGGGCCAGAAGACGGCCCAGTTCATCCTTGCGCGACATGATTTCGTCGGATGCACGGCGCAAGATCGCGTGCCGTTCCAACGGCCCCGTGCGCGACCAGGCGGGGAATGCGGCCTTTGCTGCGGCGATGGCGTCCAAGGTCTGCGCGGCCGTCGCCCGGGCATAGTGACCCACGACATCCGAAACATCGGAAGGGTTGATGTTGGGCGCGGCCTCGCCCGCGACCCATCGGCCGCCCAAAAGGTTCGGTTTCGGCTCTGACATCGTCTTCTCCAGCAGGTCAGGTCTTCGGGTGCGGACGGCCTAGCCGATCACGGCACTCTGATCGGAATAGCGAACGGTGAAGGTCATCGAGCCTTCGTTCAGCAGCCAGCGATGCAAGCTGTACTGGCGCAGTCCGGCCTTGTGGAATGGATCGGCGTCGGCGATTTTCCGGGCGGCGTCCTCGTCTTCGGCACGCACGATGATCATGCCGGCGGTGGGTGTTGTGCCACCATCCTCAAAGATCGGCCCCGCCCCGAACAGCTGACCCGCGCGTTCAAGGTCGATTTGGTAGTCCAGATGTGCGGGTAAAACCGCCTGCATGCCCGGGGCTCGGGCGGGGCGGGTGGTGATCACGTACAGTGACTGGCGCAGAAACGACGCGTAAAGGTCTTCGGGCTTCTTGTCAGACATGTGGCCTCCGGCAGGCAAATGGATGCTCTGACGTGCCGCCGGATTGTCCCGGCGGCACGTCAGAAGGATTTACCGACGCTCGATCTGTGCGGTGTCGATGACCTCGGTCCACACGGCAATCTGGCGTTCGATCAGCGCCTGCAGTTCCGCACCGGTCGACCCGCGCGGCGACGCGCCAAGGGCCGCGATCTGCGCCTGCACGTCTTCCATGGCGAGCACCCGCTGGATTTCGGCCGAAAGGGCAGCCTCCACGTTTTCGGGCAGGCCCGCAGGCGCTCCAAGTGCCGTCCACGAGATGACGTCAAACCCTTCGGCGACGGTTTCATTCAACGTGGGAACATCGGGGGAATCGGGCCAGCGTTCAGCCGAGGTAACGGCCAGGACATCGTAGACCCCAGCGTCGGCCTGGCCCCGGATGACGGTGCCCGTGTCGATGATCAGATCGACCTCGCCGCCCATCAAGGCCGTGCTGGCTGCAGCCCCGCCCTGATACGGCACGTGGATGAATTCGGCCCCGGTTTCCAGACCCAGAAGCTCTCCGGTGAGGTGCTGGGTCGACCCGACACCCGAATGCCCGATCACGATGCTGCCCGGGTCGGCCAAGGCGGCTTCGATCAGGGCATCGATCGACTCGTATTCACCGGCGCGCGCCGCGAGGAAGAACGGGAACTGGCCGATGGTCGACAAGAACGTGTAATCGTCCACGGGCTCGAAAGGCAACGAGTTGTATAGAGCCGCCGCCACCGCGTGACCGCCAACCAGCAGCTGCATGGTATAGCCATCGGGATCCTCACCCGCGACATAACCCGACGCGACTGTCCCCCCGGCACCTGGCCGCGATTCCACGACGACAGGCTCTCCCAGGCCTTGCGACATCTGTTCGGCCATGATGCGCGAAACGGTGTCCGCGTTGCCGCCCGGCCCAAAGCCATGCACGATGCGCAGCGAACGATCCGGGAAACTGTCCTGTGCAACCGCCGGCACGGCCAGCGCGATCGCAAGGGGCAGCGTGGCAATCAGATTTCTAAGCATTTGTATTCCTCCCTTGGTGATAAAGCCTCTTTGGTGATCCTGGCCCTCGGCTTTGAAGGGCCTAGCGTTCGTGCGCTCCTCGCGTTTGAACGTTGCGTCGGTAGGTCTTGATGGTTGAGAAGATCGAGAAACCGATCAGCGCCACCGTGCAGGCGAACAGCACGGCACTGATCGGGCGTTCGATGAAAATTGCGAAGTCCCCGCGATAGATCAGCATCGTGCGGCGGAAATTGTCCTCGAGCAGCGGGCCGAGCACGAAACCCAGCAGCACCGGGGCCGGTTCGAAGCGGTAGCTTTTCATCAGGTAGCCGATGATGCCGAATGCCAGCGTCAGCACCACATCCGTGACACTTGTGCGGTGCGAATAGACGCCGACGCAGATCATCACGATGATCACCGGATAGAGCTTTTGATAGGGGATACGCAGCAACAGCACCCAAAGGCGGATCAAGGGAATGTTGATCAGGAGCAAGATGACGTTGCCCACGAAAAAGCTTGCGATCACCCCCCAGAACAACAGCGGCTGGTCCACCATCAGGCGGGGGCCCGGAATGATGCCGTTCAGGATCAGCGCACCAATGATCAGCGCCATGACCGCGTCGCCGGGAATGCCCAGTGTGAGCGTGGGGATAAACCCGGTCTGGGACGCCGCGTTGTTGGCGGATTCCGGTGCCGACAGGCCCGGCAAATGCCCCGTGCCGAATTTTTCCGGCGTGCGCGAGACCCGTTTTTCCGTGGCATAAGCCATGAATGATGCGATCGCCGCGCCGGTTCCCGGAAGCGCACCGAAAAAGCTCCCGATGGTCGAGCCACGCAGGATCGGTCCTAAAAGCGATCGCGCCTCGGTACGGGTGGGGATGATATCGCGCATGGTGACGCTGATGTTGGTCATCGTCCGCGTGCGATTGGATGCGTTGCGGATGATCTCGCTGACCCCGAACAGCCCCATGGCGAGCGACACCAGGCTGATGCCATCGGCCAGTTCGGGCATGGCAACGAAGCGGTAATATCCCGTGGTGGCATCCGCCCCCACGAGGCCAAGCGCGATGCCCACCAGAACCATCGCGAAAGACCGCAATTGCGACCCGGTCCCGACAAGGGACGCCGCCAGCAGGCCCAGGACCACCAGCATCGCGTATTCCGGCGCGCCGAAACGCAGCGCTATGCTTGTCATCGGGATGGCAGCCAGCACCAGGATCGCGACCCCGATCATGCCGCCCACAAACGATGAAAACGCCGCGACGAACAGGGCCATCCCTGCCCGGCCGTCCCTGGCGATCGGATAGCCTTCCAGACAGGTCACCACCGAAGACGGCGTTCCGGGCAGGTTCAACAAGATCGACGCGATCGAGCCGCCATATTGGGATCCATAGTAGATCCCCGCCAGCATGATCATCGAGGTTGTCGCATCCAGATAGAACGTGACCGGAAGCAGCAGGGAAATTGCCGTGATCGCTCCGATCCCCGGCAAAACGCCGATCAACTGCCCGATGAACACGCCCGCAAAGGCGTAGATCAGGATCTCGGGCTGCATCACGACAGACAGCCCCATGAGGAACTGGTCGATCAAGGCTACCTCCAGAATGCCGGTATCGGCAGTTCAAGTGTGACAAGGAACAGCAGCCAGCCCGCACCCGTGGCCAGGACCGCATACAAGAGAATCGTGGCCGGACTGGCAGCCTTGTCCGCCAGCATCGACACGACCACGGCCAGGAACATCGCGGGCACCAGGCCGGCGAGATCGACCAGGACGGCAAAGATCAACATGGCCGCCGATACGAAGATCAGGCCGCGCCACTGGATGCCGCCCGCCTTGTCCATGCCCGCATCGGCGATGTCGACGATGATGATGGCCACGGCGATCACGCAGATCATCACGGCAATGGCGCGCGGTATGAATCCCGGGCCCATCTGCGTCAATCGACCGATCGGATAGTCCCAGCCGATGGCAAGCATGCCAAGCCCGATGAAAAGCAGAACCGCGCCACTGGTGGCGCGATGAACAATGCTGGTCCGTGCCTGGTCCTGGGTTTGCATGGTCGCCCCCTCCCGAGAACGATGGATAAAGTGCTCGCCGGCTATCGGCCGGCGGTCATGGGTTCGTCTTGTGGCGGTATCGGATCCGGCAAAGTCACCCCGAAACGCCCGGCCAGTGCGGTCAGGCGCTGCATCGTGCCGGAGGCAATGGGGATGCCGTTGGCCAATCGATCCTCGGACACCCGAAACCCGCGTTCACCGGGCATCAGGATCTCGTCCGTGCCCGGGGCCGTGGGCAGGGCCTTGAGGCGGCGCGCAAGATCCGCGACCTGCGTGGCAAACACCTCCGGGTTGGCGAAGGTCGCGATGTTCAGGGCGACAGCCGCACCGTTCATCGAACCCTTTTCGCCCATCAGCGCGGTCGAAATGACCGGGTTGGAGATCAGAACACTGGACAAGACCTCGATCATCAACGACAGGCCCGACCCCTTGGGCCCACCAAGCGGCGTCAGGGTCTCGACCTTGGCGGGGTCCGTCGCCGGGCGCCCGTCGGCATCGATGGCCCACCCCTCGGGGATCGCGATGCCGGTATCCTTGGCATGCATGATCTTTCCAAGCGCCACCGTCGAGGTCGACATATCCAGCAACAGCGGCAATCCAGTCGATGGAGCCGCAATCGAAACCGGATTGGTGGACAACCCCGACACCCGCGCACCGTGATAGGCCATGAGGGGGCCTGATGCGGTCATCACGATCCCGACGCAGCCGTGCCTTGCGGCTTCCAGTGCGAAATACCCCACGGCCCCGGCATGCGTGATGTTGCGCGCGGAACACCAGCCGATACCAAGTTCGCCGGCAATACCGATGGCCGTATCCATCGCCGCCATCATCGCCGAAGGGCCCGGTGCGCGTGCCGCGTCAAGCACCGCCGTGGCACCATGTTGCGACGTCACCTCGGGCTTTGCCACCGGGTCGATGAGGCCCTGTTCGACCATCTCGACATAGCGCGGAATGCGCAGCACCCCGTGAGAGTTGGTGCCGCGTGCATTGGCCCAGACCAGAACATCCGCCGTGCACCGCGCATGGGCCGCAGCGTATCCACCGGCCTCGAGCAAGGCCGCAGCAAATGCATGCAGGTCATGGGCCCGGAATGCGGTCATGCGGTGTCTGCCAACGGAGTTGGAAAGAATTTCCTGAGCCACGCGGCGATCAGGGCCTGCGTATGCGGGGCGTCCTCTTCGGACAGCGGGAAATGCGACACGCCGGTCGGGATCATCAACTCGGCATTGGCGCCGGCCTTTTCGAACAGGCGGATGGATTGTTCCATCGGCGTGATCACGTCACCGGCGGTGTGGAACAGCAACAGCGGACGCGGCGCGATGGAGGCCACGACATCCTCGGCGCGGAAATGATACATGCTGATCGCGGTCTCGACCGGCACCTCGAATTGCGCATGAGGCGACAGGTTCTTGCGCAGTTCCTCGGGGATCGGCACCACGTCAAAGCGCGACACCCACATGCTTTCGCCGGTTTCGGCCTTGTGCCGCCGGCCCTCTTCGAGAATGCCGGTGAACTTGGCCCAGGCCTCGGGCGTGGGGTGCTGGCCGCGGAATTTCCGTTCACCGTCGCCCCAGCCGCACAGGGACAGAACGCAGGCCACCCGTTCATCCACGCCGCCCGTAAAGATCGCGACCGCCGCGCCAAAGCTGTGGCCCGTCACCCCGATGCGTTGTGGATCGACCTCTTCGCGTTGGGCGATGAAGGTCAGTGCATTGCGCGTGTCGGCGACCTGATCGAAACACCGCACCTCGCCGCGCGCACCTTCGCTTTGACCGCAGCCGCGAAAATCGATGCGGAACACGCAATAGCCCATGGCCTCGATCATGCGGGCCACCAGCTCCACGTGGGATTTGTCCTTGGTGCCCACGAAGCCGTGCAAGACGATGAACGTCGGCAGGCGCTGGCCAGGTTTGCGCCCCTCGGGCACATGCAAGACCCCCGACAGTTTCAGACCATCGGACATGAATGTGAGATCGTGTTCCATTCTATCGTCGCCTCGCCTTGGTGTCAGATGGGAACCGGCGCGCTACGCGCGGGCCCATGAATTGCAAAATGTCGAAAAATCAACCAGATGGCTGCGCAGGAATGCCTCGGTATCGGCGTTGGTGATGCGGCCGGCCTCGACATCCACCTTGGTCTTGGCGCCTGCGACCTGCACCTCGGGCTTGGCCATGATCAGCACGTCCTGGCAATGCAGCGTCTGGCGCAATCCTTCATGCACGCGCGCGCCTCCCAAGAGACCGGGCGAAACGCTCCAGATCGTGGTGGGTTTCCGGGCCATGGGATTGGGGTTCACCCGCGAAATCCAGTCGATGGCGTTTTTCAGGCCGCCGGGAATGGACCAGTTGTATTCCGGCGTCACGATCAAGATCGCATCCACGCCCCTGACCGCGGCAACAAACGCGGTGACGCTGTCCGGCATGCCCTCGTCGAGAATGTCCTGGTTGAACAGCGGCAGGGTGCCGGGGTTGGGCAGCGCGACAGGCGTCATGCCACCCGGCACCAGATCGGCCGCAGCCCGCCCCACGGCGCGCGACAATGATGCCCGCCGCAGCGACCCCTCAAGAATTCCAAGCTGTATGGTGGACCCCGTCATGCCAAATTCCTCATGCTGCCGGCGCGGCCCACGGGAACCAATGCTCGCGCCAAGGCAGCGGTGCCGGTTCCCCCCAGACATTCATGACACGCACGTTCTCGGGGCGTTTGAGCGCCGTGATCACGTTGGGTTCATAGCGGTCATCATCGTTGATGAGGGCCATGCCGCCGGCGCATTCCACCATCGCGCCACAGGCATCCACGTAATACGCGTAGGTGTTGTCACCCGGGCGGTGCCGACCGGGCCCCCAAACCAGCATCTTGTCGACCGTATCCAGAAGATCCCCCAGCCGGCAGTAATCGGAGAACTCGGCAACTTCCCACGAATAATGGTGCAGCCCGGTTTCGCCTTTGACGATGCCGAGAATATGGTGAAGCCGGTTCGCCCCGCGCATCCAGCTGAGCCCGTCGTTCACCATCCGCTCCGACAGGCGCATGCTCATGATCGTTTCGAATTGCGCGCGGGTTTCTGCCGGATCAGGTGAGATGATATTGACATGATCCAGACGCAACGGTGCGATCCCCGTTGTGGGATGACGACTGCCGTAAATTTCGGTGGAAACCGGCGAATGCAGTTCGATCGTGTGACCTTGTGGGGTGACATAGCTCATGCCCTTGACGCAGCACTCCAGGCTTGGCTCGGTCGAGATCAGCCGGCACCCCGCATCCGCGACCCTGTCGGCAGCCTCGGCGACGGCGGCCTCGGATACAGCTTCGAACCCCAGCGACCGGATCGAGTTTTCACTGGCTTCATGGAGCACCAGTTCCGCCTTGCGTCCGTTGGATGACAGCCAAACGCACCCGGCTTTTTCCTGCGTGACATGCAACCCCAGGATCTGTCGGGATTCGCGAACCAGCGCATCGACGTCCACCACGTTCAGCTGCACGTGCCCGACCGCATTGACCAGATAGCTCATCTCCACCTCCCCATGGCGCCGTCGTGTTGACCGTGTGCTAGCATATGGTTTCGGCAATCTCAATTATTTTCGAAAATTTGTGTTTGTTGGAATAAAATCCGGACGCAACGGGGACCAATGACCGCCTCATGTTTCGGCCTCGACCATGTT
>Ga0102941_1000185_pt1 | contig 27414 bp, 20 predicted proteins | sample SalPonR2_C_D2_MG_FD_79281 | JGI IMG/M metagenome (GOLD analysis project Ga0102941, IMG submission 79281) | Salt pond soil microbial communities from South San Francisco under conditions of wetland restoration - Salt Pond MetaG R2_C_D2_MG | ecosystem: Environmental > Aquatic > Marine > Intertidal... | reverse complement strand
GTAATCAAATCATTATTGAAAAGAGGTTATGGTTATAAAGATTTTGATTACTTTAGGATGAAAGTTTTACAAAAATGTGGATACCTAAAAACTACACTTACCCATACAAATTGAAAGAGAACCAATTAAAACAATGATTAAAAGGTAAAATCGATGCAAGACAATAAATGGCAAATCTGGATAGACCGGGGAGGTACTTTCACAGATATTGTGGCTCAGAAACCTTCCGGTGAGATGACAGTGCATAAATTACTATCAGAAAATGTTGAACAATACCGGGATGCTCCGGTACAGGGTATCAAAGAAGTCATGGGACTGGCAAAAGATGCTCAGGTACCTGTAGATGAGATAGAAGAAATTAAAATGGGTACCACAGTGGCCACCAATGCTCTGCTGGAAAGAGAAGGTGAACGCACAGTCCTGGTGACTACAGAAGGATTTCGGGATGCTCTTAGAATTGGCTATCAGGAACGACCGGATCTATTTGCCCGGAATATAGAACTGTCGGAGATGTTATACGAAGAAGTAATAGAAGTTCAGGAAAGGTATTCTGCCAAAGGCGAAGAAAAACAGCCCTTAACCAACACGGAACAGCTCAAAAACCAACTAAAACAGGCCTATGAAAAAGGTATCAGAAGTTGCGCTATAGTACTGATGCACGGATATAGATATCCCGACCATGAAAAAAAAGTAGGCCGAATTGCTGAAGAGATAGGTTTTGACCATATCTCACTCTCCCATCAGGTAAGTCCTTTGATGAAACTGGTTAGCCGTGGCGATACCACAGTAGCCGACGCCTACCTCTCCCCTGTTTTAAATAGATATATAGATAATTTTCTGGAACAATTATTTGAGAACAATCAGGCGGCCTCAATTTCCAGAGAAGAATTCAAAGAACGTCTTTTATTCATGCAATCCAACGGGGGACTGATCGAGTCCTCCAATTTCAAAGGCAAAGATAGCATACTCTCCGGTCCGGCCGGTGGAATTGTGGGAGCAGTGCAGGTCTGCAAGCAGGCCGGATTTGATAGAGTTATCAGCTTTGATATGGGCGGTACATCAACCGATGTAGCCCATTACAAAGGAGAATATGAAAGGGACTTTGAGACCGAAATCGCAGGAGTAAGGTTGAGAACACCGGTGTTATCCATACATACAGTTGCTGCCGGTGGTGGTTCTAAGCTGCACTTTTCAGGGGGACGATTCCGGGTAGGTCCCGATTCCGCCGGTGCTGATCCGGGTCCGGTTTGCTATAGAAAAGGCGGACCTCTTACTGTCACCGATTGTAATGTTATGCTGGGCCGAATTCAGCCGAAATATTTTCCCTCGGTCTTTGGTGAGGATGGCAATCAGCCCCTGGACAAAAAGAAAGTAGAAGAAAAATTTGAAGAATTGACCGAAGAAGTAAATCAGGAAACTGAAAATAATAAGAGTCCGGAAGAAGTAGCCTCCGGTTTTCTGGAAATAGCAATAGAAAATATGGCCAATGCTATCAAAAAAATATCCCTGCAAAGAGGTTATGATATCTCCAACTATGTACTCTGTTGTTTCGGAGGAGCCGGTGGTCAACATGTCTGCAGAATAGCTGAGAATCTGGGTGTAGAAAAAATCCTGATCCATCCCTACGCCGGACTTTTATCTGCCTATGGAATGGGACTGGCCAATATTCGCGCTATGAACCAGCAGGCGGTGGAAGAAATTTTAAACCAGAAAAATATGAAAAATGTTGCCCAAACAAAGAAGGAGCTGATCAAAGCAGGCCGACAGGAACTTGACCTGGAAGCAGATGCTGACTATACTTCTCAGGAAAAGTTACATTTGAAATATGAAGGCAGCGGTTTCACCTTAAAAGTAGATTACGATCAAAATTATGCAAATATAAAAAATGCTTTTGAAGAGCAGCATAAACAATTATACGGATTTACCTACCAGGATAAGGAAATAATATTAGAAGCGGTTTCTGTAGAGGTTATCCAGAAGATGGACGTACCGGAAGAAAAATCGCCTACTTTCCGGAACAGAGAAAATCTACCGCAACAGGAGACCGTTTCTGTCTATGCAGGAGGAGAATGGCAGGAAGCACCTTTATATTTACGCGAAAAACTCCAGCCCGGCGATACTATTTCCGGACCGGCTTTGATTATAGAAGAAACTGGTACCAATGTTATCCTGGAAAACTGGCAGGCCCAGGTCAATGAATACAACCATTTGCTATTAACCAAACAGAATAAATCAGACCAGACTCTGGCCCGGCCTGCACAGGAAGAAGAGCCCGACCCTATGATGTTAGAGATCTTTAATAATCTCTACCGCTCCATAGCGGAACAGATGGGAGTGACCCTGCAGAAAACAGCCTTTTCAGTTAATATCAAAGAACGGCTGGATTTTTCCTGTGCTATCTTTGATAAACAGGGTAATCTCGTAGCCAATGCCCCGCATATTCCGGTTCACCTGGGGTCAATGAGTGAAAGTGTAAAGGCCTTAATAAAAGATGATATTGAGCCGCAAAGAGAAGATGTATTTGCATCCAATAATCCCTACAACGGAGGTACACACCTACCGGATATCACCGTTATTACCCCGGTATTTCTGGAGGAAAATTCAGAGCCAGCCTTCTATGTTGCTTCCCGGGGCCATCACGCAGATATTGGTGGTATCACACCCGGTTCAATGCCTCCCTTTAGTACCCATATTGAGGAAGAGGGAATTCTACTGGATAATGTCAAAATCGTCAGCCAGGGGGAGTTTCAAACGGAGAAGGTAAAACAAAAATTGTCCGGTACAGACCACCCTGTGCGTAACATTACCCAGAATCTAACCGATCTAAAAGCCCAGATAGCAGCCAATAAAAAGGGTGTTTCCCAGTTAATGAAGATTGTAGATAGTTACGGTTTTGAGACAGTTAAATCCTATATGAAATATGTACAGCAAAATGCAGCGGAGGCAGTCAAATGCGCTATAACCAATCTAAGTGACGGCAGTTTTTCCTGCCAGCTGGATACCGGTGAGCAGATAAGTGTCGCTATTCAAGTAAATGAAAAGGACAGAACAGCCCGGCTTGATTTTAGCGGTACTTCGGAAGAGACGGAGAATAATTTTAATGCACCTGTTGCAATAACCCATGCGGCTATATTATACGTTTTTCGAACCCTGGTTGAGGAAGATATTCCGCTCAATGAGGGCTGTCTGGCACCTCTGGAAATCATTGTTCCGAAGGGCTGCCTGCTGAATCCCACCTATCCCTCGGCTGTAGTTGCTGGTAATGTTGAAACTTCGCAGCTGGTAGTGGACTCATTGATGGGAGCTCTGGATATTATGGCCGGTTCCCAGGGTACTATGAATAATTTTACTTTTGGTAATGATGAATTGCAGTACTATGAGACTATCTGCGGAGGTACGGGAGCAGGTCCCGACCATAAGGGTACTGATGCTGTCCATTCCCATATGACAAATTCACGGTTAACTGACCCGGAAGTTTTGGAATGGCGGTTTCCTGTTATGGTGGATGAATTTAGCATCAGAGAAAATAGTGGTGGTCAGGGCCAATACAGTGGTGGAAATGGTGTGGTCAGAAAAATTAAATTCTTAGAACAAATGGAAGCCGGAATATTATCAAACCGCCGGAGTGTCTCGTCCTTTGGATTGAAAGGAGGTCAATCTGGAGCAACAGGAGAAAATCTGATTCAGACGGAAGATGGTATTGAAAAATTATCCAGCACTGATACTGCAAATGTGGAACCTGGTGATGTCTTTGTTATTAAGACTCCTGGGGGAGGCGGATACGGTGAGAATTGAGAATTATGGATTATGAATTGAGAATTACGGGAAAACGGAAACGGGAAAGGGGAAACGGGAGGAAGGAGTAAGGAAAAAGGAAAAGGGAAACTTAGTTATAGGTTGAGGGTGAGGTTTAGGTTTAATTGAGGTTGAGTATAAAATTAATTTGAGTTTTATTATTTGTGTTTAATAATACTCAGACATCGATCATAAATAACTTTACGTCGTTGCGTCTTTGTGAGACTATCATCCGTGAATCCAGAAAAAAGAAGCCAAACCGGCGTAATTTGTCAATTGTTGATTAACAAAATGTGGTTTGATTTTTTTCTTTTTGGGTTATTTTTAATCATCGAAAAGGCAGGTCCTATTTTTGATAAAATATAATTAATAATTGGGTATAATTCAGTAATTCGAGTTAACTTTTCGTACTTTTTCTTAATCTATATTACAATTTTAGTTAAAATAGAAATTTATGAATTAGAACTAAAATAAATTAGCCTCAAAAGAATTAATTTAAAAGAGGGTATTTATTAATGCTGTATAAGAATAAATTTCATATTTTAATAGTAATTTTACAGGTTCTTCATGGGGTAGGAATCAAAGATTATTCTGAGACTGATTTAGATTATGTTGAGTTTGACAGGTCAATTGGAACTATTACTGGCTATGATAAAGCAGGACCGAAATAAATTATAATACTTTCAGAGATTGAGGGAGATGAAGTGAAGAAAATAAAAGGGGGCAGGCAATTCTAATAAAAATAAAGATTAGGCAGCCTTATTTAACTCTCTTAAAGCTACCGGAAAGTGTAGAAAAAATAGGTGGTAATGTGTTTACTAAAAATAGATTAACAGAAATAGTCATGCCTAATGGGATAGAATTAGGGACTTGGAATGACGGTGATTTAATGGGAGAAGGGACAGAATTTAAAGATTTATATTATGAAAAAGGAGCAGAAACTTACAGAAGAGAGATTGTAGATGATGAATGGAAGAAGGTGGATTAGGGGTAGAAGTTCAGGTAGCTAATTTTGATACAATTATTTTACTTCAATGCTAATTTTTTGAGCTGATCTGCCTAGAGTAACTCAGGGACGAAAGCTTAATTAAAAATAATAATGCTCTCAAAATATTTCTTATTTTTATAACAAAATTTTACATATTTCTCCAAAAATAAACTAGCATTTAGGTTTTTTAATTATCAAGATATGCAATTTAACTACGCCTTAATATACTAAAAGAGAAATTTTTCGAATAATAAATCATTGATTTATAAATGTTTAAACTGAACAAAATATTTTATCTCTTGCTTAATCCAGTTTTATAGTAGCCTTATTCCAATCAGATTTACCATAAAAATATATTCGCACTCTTTTTTCGTTTAACCAATTAATCCTATATTTACCATTTTTGAAGGGTTTATACCCATCAACGGCCCAAATTTTATCATCGGATATTAACTTTTTAAAGATAAAATATTTTTTCTCATATACCTTAATATTCGAAGAGTAGAAAAAAGAGTCTTCATTAATAATCATAGTATTGCTTTTTTTAGGAGACTTAAAATAATATTGCTTACTTGTAGTGTTTAAAGAATAAACAACAAAAGTAAATGAAATAATTAATACCATAAATATGGCGGATAAAATTAAAAATATATTGGAGATTATAGAATTTGATTTTTTAATTACAATTTGTATAATAATCAAAGCTAAAATTATCACTTCGAAGATAATAAATAATATCATACCTACCTTGATGGTACCTAATAAAAAGTAATCAAAAAACCCCATTATCAATAAAACTATTATCAAACTAATGTCTAGAAAGCATAGTAACGATAAGGACTTTTTTACTCTTGCCATTTATACACTTCCGTTTATTTTTATTGTCAAGAATTAATCTTTATACACTCTAAAATCAGCCTTTTTAACACAGCCATTTTCATCCTGGACTACTAAGGTATGTTTCCCTTTTTCTATATTAATACTCACTGTATGATTTTTTATTGTCTCAGTTATAAATCTTCCATCCAGATACCAAAATAAAGAAGCAGCTGAGGATTGATGCCGTGCACTGAAGACCAATTTTTCGTACTGGCCAGAAAAATTGCGTGGAATTTTAATCAAGGCATCATCATTAGGATAGATTAATTGAAAACTTTGCTGCGAATGGATAGCAGGACAATTGGGATTATGTTCTGGTATTGTATCCATTGCTATAGAATGTTTATGGTATATGTTTTTTACCCCCGCAGGTAAAACAGTTCGGACTATATGGGAGGTATCTGAAATTGTCCAGCATTCCGAACAGACCTCTTTTCTGGTTGCTTCATCTATTACAAACATTTGATGAAAATTACATTTCTCTACCCTATAAGCTCTTTTGGGGACAAAAACTTTTTTAGTATTAGAACAGTATTTATTTGGTGATAAACCACTCATTTTACACACTTTTTTCAGTTCAAGAGAAGAATCCGGCCGTTCAAACCAGCCTGCCTGGCTTTCTTGAGTCAAATTATTAAATATTTTAAATAAAATCGGTCCAGCTGCCTTAGAACCATACAGGTCTGTTACTCCCCTACCAGAGAAGTTTCCTGTCCAGACGCCTACCACCCAATTCTTGTTTACACCAATAGCCCAGGCATCCTTGTGGCCATAACTAGTGCCTGTTTTCCAGGCTATAGGTGTCTGATTATTAAAAATATGCCAGTACTGTTCTATACCTGGCCTTTTAATCTTTTTTAGCGCTTTCAGAACCAACCAAGCAGACCCAGGAGAAAACAGTTCTTTATTTTTCTTTTTTTGACCTTTTATGTATCGGAGTGGTTTTAATTTGCCATAATTCCCAAGTGCAGTAAATAATCTTGTCAACTCCCAAAGACTCGCTTCAGCTCCCCCAATTATCAAAGGTAAGCCATAATAACTTGGTGATGACCGCAAATGTCTAAATTCTGCTTGCTCCAGGAAATATAGAAAATCACCGATACCAAATGCATTTAATAATCTTACTGCGGGCACATTGAGTGAATAGCGAAGCATTTTCTCTATAGTTACTAATCCTTGAAATGTCCGGGATGCATTACTCGGCACAAAATTATTATAGTAAGTAGGTACATCTTGTATTTTAGTCTGAAGATTATAAGGTCCCCTGTCAACTACTTTAGCCGCTAAAAATGGCTTTAATAAACTTCCAGTAGAACGGGGAGCCTGCACTCCATCTACCTGTCCGGAATGCACAGAGTCAAAGAAGCTATGAGATCCTAAGTAGGAACGTATCTTTTGAGTTTGCCTGTCAATAACTAAAATTGAATAATTGGTAATCCCGTGGCTTTGCAAAAAATCCAGTTTTACGTCGGCTATTTCTTTAACTTTTTTTTGTAATTTATGATTTAAAGTTGAATGGATAACATTTTCCTCAGAATTATCAAGAGCAAAATTACAAAAATGAGGGGCCTTAAAGGAAACTCCCGGATTAAGTGAAGGAAGCGATTCATCACAGCTTAACCTATAGTTTATACTATCCATATGACCTTTTTTATAGAGAGTCTTAAGTAAGTCATTACGCTTTTTTTTCAATTGCCTTCTTCCATGCTCTAAATTTATCATAGAAGGGGAATTGGGTAATATTGCGAAAAGGGCAGCTTCAGACCAGGTGATAGTTTTGAATTTCCTACCAAAATACCTTTGAGTTGCAGTATGTACCCCAACTGTATTGCCTCCCATAGGAACATAGGAAGCATAAAGTTTTAATATCTGGTTTTTACTAAAATGAAGCTCATATTTTATTGCTTTCAGACATTCTAAAAATTTATTAAAATAGGTCCGTTTTTTAGGATTAATCAGACGGGCAAGTTGCATAGTGATAGTACTTCCGCCCGTCAATATTTTTCCTTGTTTAATATTTGTAATAGCCGCTTGTAGAATTGAGAAAGGATTTACTCCCGGGTGATAATAAAAATATCTATCCTCAAATGTTGTAACTGCCTGTATATATTTATCAGGTAATTTCTGCTCTATCTCAGGCATTCGAAATTGGCCATCCTTAGCTAAGGTGGCTCTAAGTAATTTACCATTTTTACTGTAGACAACTCGTGAATGAGGTATTTTCTGTAATCCCTGGCAAGGGAATAGCAGCCAAATAATATAAATTAATACAGGAAGGAGAAGAAGCAAATAATACTTTCTCCTTCCTTTAATATTCATTGTTTTTGTTAAATACTCGAAAAAATTATGCATTATTTATTTAACTACTACTCTTTGAGAAGCCACACGAGCGTAATAATTAGGAGAATACATAGTTTCTACAGAGACTGGTGGATACTTATATTCCCCTGCAAAAGTTGGGTTTATTTTGATATAAAAAGTTTTAGCATCTTCATCAACATCAAAGAACCAGTTAACTCTATCATCCCTAATATCCATATACTCGCCATTAGTAGGATGGTCTCTTTGTACCCAATCTGGATATCCAGTTTCAGTCATCCGGGGGTTGATAATCTCCCATCCGGCAGGAAATAAACTGGATAAAGCAACTTCTTCCAGTTCTTCACCAGTACTACATTTTACTCTGTATCTAACCCAGATAGCCTGATTTTGTTCAAGGGTATCGATATTTATTGTTCGTCCCTCTTCATCGAAAAAATCACGTTCTAAAATTAATCCCTCACTTTTATCTTTGATAATATCTTTTTTAGGTATTCCTTCTCTATTGAGATGAACAAATAAAGGGCTCTTAGATTTTGAATTAATTTCTATTTGTCGATTATACATATCGCTAATGTTAATTTTCTTTTGAAAATCCGACAGATAATATTCTTTTTCTCCTTTGCCTTCCATATCCACTGTAAATTTTATATCACTCTGGGACAATCCTGATTTTGTATAAAATTCAGCTAATGCCATTGTAAGAAAACTAATTTCTTGAGTGGAAAACCAATGTTGTTCATTAAAACGTTTAGTAATTGATTCAACTATTTTAGAAGCGAATCGAATATTATCCATTTTGATTGAACAATAGGCCATTAAAGACATATCTCTAATATCAGAACCATATGTCCCACCAAGTTCTCTATAATTTTTTATTGATGTATATCTATGATTATTGACTTTTTCGGCTACCTTCTTTTTTCCAGAAATATGATAGGCCGCTGCTAATAATTTTCTCGAAACCGGTCCAAGCTGGTCTATATAATTCTGTCGGACAAGATTCATGGCTCCAAAGTCAGGTTTTCCCGCCAGAGCCAAGACAAATAACCTATATGTTTGATATCTATGATCTGATTCATTCCCATCTCTAACACGAGACTTCTCAGAGGTAATCCAATGCTCCATTAAATAATCAGGGACATTATATCCTATTTCTTTAGCACAAACCATAAAATGTCCCGCATAAATTGAACACCAATCAGCATAATCAGAACGATGCGGCCAGTAAGAGAATCCTCGCGAAGTCATAAAAGAAGGTAATTTACTAATTCCAGCTTGTATAAATCTTTGAGCAGCTTGTTTCTCACCTTTTTTTAAATCAAGTAAATCATCAAGATATAATTGAGCAAAACTTTTTGAAGTGGTTTGTTCAATACATCCATAGGGATAACGAATCAAATGATTGAGATGCTTGTCAAGATTCAGGTCAGGAATTTTTGTAAAAACCAATTCAGCAGAATTTGTTGATTTTAGGCCAAATTTTCTGGGTGTCAAAGATATTTTACCCTTGTTACGGATTGTAGTATCAGTAACTTTTGTGACATAAGGATTGGCAGGAGAAAGCGGAATATCAACTTCATTACTGGCTGTGTCTGTGGAAGAAAATGCTTGTATTTGTATATTTCCTTTACCAATTGCGTCTTTGGCTTGAATATTGAATTGTACCTGCTTATCACCTTCCTTAGTAAATTTAATTTTGTGCATAAAATTTGCAACTGAAAGATTATCAGAGGTTTTCAAATGCACTTTGACCTCCCCAATACTATCTTTCATTGCAAAAACTGACACAGGCAATTCGAATTTATCACCGGGATGTATAAGACGCGGAATAGTAGGTAGTACCATGAGAGGCTCTTTAACAGTGATATTTTTCTCAATAGAACCATAACTATGACCCCCACAACCTATTATCATCGCCCTTACAGAGCCAACATAATTAGGCATATCAAATTTAAATGTACGGGAAGAATTCGCCTGTATTTCTGATGGTTTTTTGTACAAAACAGTTGGTTTAAAACGATTAATCTCTTGAGTTTCTTCATATCCACTTCTTTTTGCGGCCTCAGACCTACTTCCACCTATTGAAAATTTCTTATCTACATCTGGTAATAAAACACTATAAATCTCATCATAATTATCTGTAGTAGAAATAGATAAACCTATTTTTTGAAAATAGTGCTTCCAGGGCCGTGGAGTAGAAAAGTCAGTTAAATCCAATAGCCCCTCATCTACTATCGCTATGGTTGTAGAAGCATCTCGATTGCTATTATTTTTTACTTTAATATTAAACTGTTCTTTGGGGCGCACTTTATCAGGGATCTCTGCTTTAAGATTTAGATGTGTCTGGGGGGACTCGACCTTAATAGGTTGTATACCATAAGTTCTCATAGGTACATCATTACTGGTTTGACTGTGAGGTTGAATCACGCTAATTGAAGCATAACAATTAGGAATCATTGTCTTTGATAAATCTACTTTTACCGTTGTCCTACCTTTATCTACATTATTAACAAATTGCTTTAAGACATTATTATCCTGTTCTATAGTACATAAATATATACCCTTACCAGGCGATTTAAAACTTATTTTTGCTTCATCATTGGGATTATAGACCTCTTTATTAGTTTTAATTTTGAGGAAATCCTGTTCTTTTTTATCTTTTCTTTTATCAGCGTCCCCCCAGTGAGAGGTTCTGAAGAAAATTCCTGAGGTCTTTCCTGTTTCCTCATCTTTGACACAAATATAGTGCGTTCCTTCATCTTCTATTTCTACTTTATAATCTTGAGGACTATTTGAAGATACTATACGTCTCTCATCAATTTTAAAAGTACTTTTCAATTGTCTAAATTTCTTTCTATCCTCATCATCGTAATACCACCACCAATGATACCTATTGACATAGTGGGTGATTTGTAAATTCCGTCCACCAATTAGCTTTCCTGATAACCCCGCTGCTATAATGGGAAAATTATAAGAAGTAGCTTCCTTTAGATAATTATCTTTAGGTGTCCTTATTCCTGGTAATACTGTATCAGGATATATTTCTATATTTTTAACTTCCGTTACAGGATTACCTCCTTTTTCATACACAGTAGTTTTTATCACTCCTCGCAAGGCCCGGGCTTGTTCAACATCAGAACTAAGCCTTTGTTTAAGATGTATTTCACCGCTGCTATCTAATTTATCTTCTAAAATATCTTTACGACGTGAAGTAAAGTCTTTCAAGGGATTTTCAAAACTATATTCACCGAATCCAGGAATGGATAGTTGTTTTTCACGTAGTATAAGCTCTGATTCAACTTTGGATTCAGCAGCAGGTGCCCCAAATAAGTATTTTGATGAAATTTTACCTTCCAAATTTAAAGGTTTACCTACAAATTTATCTGGAAAATCCATTTTGACTTTTATTCTATTTGGTTTCACAGTTTCAACTTTGATCCATTTATCGAAGTGTTGCCCTGCAAATTTCAGTCTTGCTTTCCAGTCACCTGTGGGCGCATCATTAGAAGTTTGGATTTTGAAATAGCAATGTCCATATTCTCCTACTTTTTTCTTTTTCTCAACTACTACCTGGTCCTCAGGGTTAAATACTTTTAAAATTATAGGCTGATTTTTAGGTGGTGTCTTGGTACCGGATCTTACTATTGCTGAAAAATGTATGTCTTTGCCTGGCCTATATACTCCTCGGTCAGTATATGTAAATATATTTAACTCATTTTTTCCAGTTGAAACTCCCGAGACATCAAAATTACTTATTTCCCAGTCATCATGATCCGTTTTAATAATTGCTATACCATTCTCAGTTGTACCTTTTATATAATGTCCCTCTTTTTTAAATAAAACATGCCCCTCTGAGTCGGTCCTCCGGGTTTCTAATATCTGGTTCTGATAGGAATATAAATTTAATTCTAAGCCTTTTATTGGTTTAGCTTTTACAAAATTAAAAGCATAGACATGTTCCCCTTCTTGAGAATTTTTAATTGTTAATCCTATATTTGATGAAATCAACATTTTAGATTTTTCTCCGTGCTCATCATCATAATAATATCCACGTTCAGCTGGATTACTATAATATCCCGTATCTTCATAGTATAATTCATCCGATTTGACATTATGTTCCTCATTAGTAGGTTTACCCACTAAGTCTTCCTCCTCAAAATTGAGAAACATAACATATGCGGCTTGTTTTGACGTATTGAATACTGAACTAAGGTCTACCTCATTTAGCTGCCATTCATTCCTCTTTCCATTAATTTGAATTTCTTCATCATATATCTCCTTACCTGTTCTATCAATATCATCATAGTCCTCTGCTTTCTTGATTACATTTCTTTGTAAGAAGAAACCTAAATTATCTTTGTATATTCTATACACCCGTAATCTTGCCATCCTTAGATTTATTGATTTGAATTGTACTTTGTAATTGTTGGAATGAGGTAGATAAACTCCTTTTGAAACCCACTTTACCTGGGGCTTGATATTTGAGAACCTAAACGATTTTAAATAACTACTTTCTAGCTTCTGACCAGATTCTGAAGGGAGGCCGCTATTTATTTTAATATTATATTTTTTACCAGACAGAAAATCCCCTTTAATCTTTAGATATTTACCTTCTATTTTTACCTTATAAGGAATAGAAGGCTCTATTGATACAAATCCCGATATATCAAATTGCTCAGAAATATTATGGGAAAATCTAAAACCATAGGTTTTGTCCTCCTTCTTCATGGGCATTGCTGCCAAAACACTAAATTTTTTGATCCCAGCCAGTAAAAGTTTTTTATTCCATTTTTCATCTCCAGGTGTATACTTTTTTGGTAAGCTCAGATTTATATTTTTCATCTTTTCTCCACGCTGGAACTTTTCAGTATTTAATTCAATAGATTTTTTACCTTTTTGAATTACTGAAAATGAGATTGGACTTCCTTCCAATTCCACCTCCAACTTTTTCTGTACTCTATCTACATTAACGGGAGCATAAAAATCAATAGTCCCTGATAATCTGACAACCCCCTTTTTATCACTTTTTATAGGTTGAAATTCATAATTAACCTCCTTTATTTCTTGCTCAGGGGTCTTAAATATAAAAGAATACTTTTGTCCCGCTGCCTTCTTACCAAATGCTTTTTCACCGCTCAATACTCCCTGAAATTCTTTACCCGCAGAAAGATTATTAGTAGGTTCAAAAACAAGTTTATCCCGTTGTTCCCAATAGAATTTGCCTTCAATATTGGGAGTGAATTGAAGGGGGGTATTATCTAAAATTGTATTTACTAAATGTTCTTGTACCATATTTTCTTCAAATTTTATAACCAAATTTTTATCCAGCGATACAAATCCTGAAGGAGCTGAATATATATAATTCTCAAGATTTATTTTACTTACCTCTTGAGGCTCTTTGGTTTTCTTTTTTTGTTTCTTCTTACCACAGCCTGTTAATGCCAATAACAAAATTGTAAATAAAATAAAATATTTCCTCATTCTTCCCCCCATAAATATTAATTATATTACAAAATATGTACATCAGCTTATTTTCTAACGAGTTGTAAATAAAACAATAACTAATTCTAAAATCAAATCTAAACTATAAATTCCTATCGTTTCATAAATTTTTGGATCTGAAATCAGTAAAATAACATAAATTTTAATAATATAATTTCAAAAAATAAATTGATTTATTTAGACTAATATACATAGGATGATTTTCTATTATATATAAATAATAATATTTCAGATTATACACCATGTTATTATACTACATATTAATGATGGAGACAATTTACCCGGTTAACTTATTATTAAGACACGCTAAGGTAAGCACGTTCTCCGATATAAAAAAACGAATTTTCTATATTTACTGTTATACTCTCAAAGTAACACTCCTCAAAGTAACACTCTTAGAATGGTTACTAAATTCAGGAGCATACATAACATTGATTTTTTCAATCCCACTTTAATAATGAACCTTATGACGGGCTCTTAAATCAGATTCTAAGACATAAGACCCTTTATATAAATCTTCAATAAAAAAATTAGTAGAACGAGCCTTAGTTAAATGGTAATATCGCAAACCATCCTGATATTGATACTTTGACAGAATATTAGCAGGTTCCAATCCACTAACTCTGAAATCTTTCCAATGCACATATTTCAGATTTCTATCAGTCTCTATTTTTAGTCTAATTGTGAGACGATCACCAACTTCTATCTCACCAGACAAAGGTCGAAGAACTCCCCCCTAGCTCTGTAGTTTCTTTTAAATATATCTCTTTCTCCACTTTTAGACTTTCAGCATAAGAAGTAATATTGGATAGTTGTTCTTTATACTGATAAAACGCTCCTACCCAGACTATACCTTTTCCTCCTTTTTTTACCTGTATATTCGAAAATTTAGACTGAATTTCTTCTTTTTTATTTGTTTTCTCATAATAATTTGTGCCTGACTGTATGTTTTTAGGTGTAATTGTTGTATTACCTAGTTTAACCTCTACTACTTCATTATTTGATTATTGGTTGCACCCTTTAGTAAGTAAAACACTGACTGCCTCAACATTTGCTTTCGAAGTTTTCCAATGATCGGTCTGCCTGTGTTTCAACAACCATATTTTACAATCTTCAACCATAGATGTATCTTGGGTGACTTCTGAAAAGGCCTATATCATCATTGCCTGAGTTTCTATAGGAGATCCATACCACAATTTTGAACAGTCCTTTACCCAATAATCTACCTATTTTTTCATCCCTAATGCTCCTCTCCTATAGAGAAGCCATTATTTCTTTGGCAGTTTTTTGTCTTCCAAATCGTTTCAAGACAATAGCAGGATATGTCTGAGACATCGGAAAGTTTTGAATATCTAACCAATATTTTTCCGCCTGCTCTAAATAATAATTTAACACTATTTCCTCTTTTGAAGACATAATCTTACTATCAAGAAAAAAAATTCGCCCATATAAATAATAGCTAATAGACGGATTAAGAGGATTTTTCGATAGTTCTTCTATTTTCTTATATTCCTTTTGAAGCCATCTTTCTATATAGTCTACTCCTCCATAAATAAGAGATCTATTAATATACTTGCCCATCTACTTAAGTCTACCCAAATTAGTATATACTGAGTGATATATAAATCTGAATCTCCACCAGGGAACCAGGTCCATCTGGTCGCCAATGCACCGCATATTCCGGTTCACCTGGGTTCTATGAGTGAAAGTGTAAAGACGCTTATCCAGTATGAAGTCGTCCGCAGCAAGGCGATGAATTTGCTTCCAATAATCCCTATAACGGCGGCACACATCTACCAGATATCACCGTTATTACTCCAGTATTTCTGATGGAAGCCGGAATATTATCCAACCGCAGTAATGTCTCGCCTTTGGGTCTGAGTGGAATTGAGAATTATGGATTATGAATTGAGAATTACGGCAAACGGAAACGGGAAAGCGGAAATGGAAGTAAGGAAAAAGAAATAAGGAAAAGGAAAACTGATATATGGGTTTAGGTTGAGAATAAGTAATTTTTTATGAGAATTTATTAATCTCTTATTAGTCAGAATTAAGTATTAAGAAGTGTCAACTATTTTAGGACAAAACATTTGAAAAAACGGAAGTTACAAAAAGATAAAGTAAGTACACAAAAAAATAGTTAGAAAATTATATTCCTTATTCAAGGGATGAGGTATGGAATCCAGGAAATTACCCTATTAATAACTGGTAATAATATCAAAAATATCTTAATCATCATTTTAATTGGTTGCTATATTTATTATTATGTAGGATAGTGATATATATTAAAAAAGTGATATTGCAATGAAATACAAAATAATAAATACTTTTGAGCATCAGGCAATCTGGTGGTCCAGTGTATTGGGAGCCATATTTGCTATACCTTACCTGGGTCCAATTGTTGTAGTTCCAGTGATCATTTTTCATCTCAACTATATCTCAGATGAGGATCATGAACTTTCACTGATAGTGGTTGTAGCCCTATTAGGAACAGCTATGGATACATTTTACAATATTTTTGGTATTGTTGAATACAGGGGAACTTATCAATTTGCAGAATGGCTGGCTCCTATGTGGATCACTTCTATGTGGGTGAGTTTTTCTACTACTATTAATCATAGCTTAAAAAAAGTTAACTCAAATAAATTAATTGGAGTTCTGCTGGGAGCAATTTTTGGACCCATTGCCTATCTTGCTGGAGAAAGGTATGGCGCTATTGAATTAATCCGGCCAAAAAGCATTGCCCTGATTATCCTTTCAATTTCCTGGGGTGGAATTATTCCCTTATTATTTGTGATCTCTAATGAATTGAAAAGGAGGTTTCAGAATGAAGGATAAGATATTAATCACAATTTCTATTCTTTTGATAGCTTTTCATCTAACATCAGGTGATCAGAATTCTGCTCTTACTAGTTTAATTAATAATACTGATTGGGAATTAATCTATGAGTTTGAGGACAGTGTCAAAGTATATACTAAGAAATTGCCTGATAAAGGCTTAAAAGCGTATAGGGTAAGTAAATTCACCAATATTGATCGGGAAAAACTATTTAAAGTGTTTGAGGATGTTAAAAATTATGAACAAATCCTTACAAGTGCCACAAAAATGGATTTTGGATTCATTCGAGCAGAGCAGGACACTCTCTACGGGCACCAGCATATAAATATTCCCCTTGCCAAAGATCGTCATTATGTCTATAAATTAATTAAACACTCTCCAACAAAAAGCTATGCTCACTGGATATTAATGGATAAAGAAGGTGCTTTTTCAGAATTTATACAAAACAAAGCTGATACATCAGGAAGTCCTATTTACATAGAGGAAGGTTTAGGAGTTTTCCAGGTTCAAGAATTACGGGATAACTCAAGAAGAGTGAGTTATAGTTTATATATGGATCCGGGAGGATGGTTACCAAATTTTTTAATTAACAAAAGCAATAGAAAAGGCCTGGTTGGGATGTTAAGAGATGTTGTCAGAGAAGCGAAAAAATTAGAGCAGCAATAAAATGAAATTTGTATGGTTGGAGAGGCAGAAAAATTTGATAATAACATGTTTTACATTAATCTTCAGTACAGGTTTAGCAAGAATTAACCACTTTCCAATCCTAAAAATAACTCACAGACAATCCCCTGCTTTTTCTAAAATAATCTTAAATTCATTGCAATTGGTCTTATTCTCCGGGACTATTACAATATTTGCACTTGAACATCACAGACTATACATTGATAGAATTAAATTTATACGGTTGATTTAAAGCCCTTTTATGTCTATTATAATAGTTGTAAAATTGATATCTATACAATATCTTAGATATTAGTAGTAAAGAAAAATGAAATAAAGATAAGGTAAAAATTTTGAAGGAGAAACAAGAAATAAAATTACAGATAAACCAAATAACTCCCGCAATGCTCCATACTGCCTTTATGGCTGGAGGAGAATCTTTGGTTCAACAGAAGGAACATCTCAACAAAATCAATGTCTTTCCAGTAGCAGACTCGGATACCGGAACAAATATGGCTGCTACCATGCAATACATTATGAAAAACAGTACAGTATATAGTTCCTTAAAAAAGACAATGGATTCCATTGCTGACTCTGCTCTTAAGGGCGCGCGTGGTAACTCTGGAATCATCTTTGCTCAGTATATTCATGGGATTCGCGCAGAAATGACAAATAGAGAAAGTATTGAAATACCTGCCCTGGCAAATACTATTAATAAAGCTGTTGATTACATCTACGATTCAGTAGTTGAACCTGCAGAAGGAACTATTATTACAGTTATAGAAGATTGGTCCCGGGCGGTACAACAGAATTATCAAAATACAGAAGATTTTGGTGAACTAATGCTACAATCTTTTCAGCGGGCGCAACAATCTCTAAAAGAAACACCAGAAAAATTAAAAATACTAGCCCAAAATAACGTAGTAGATGCCGGGGCTAAAGGATTTGTCAGTTTTCTGGAAGGCGTATTGAAACAGATACAAAAAGGTAAATTATACCTACGCAGCGAAAAAATTCCTGATATTGAGGAGCCCAATTTTGATCATTCGATTCATAACCTGAAGGAAATTGATACTCGTTATTGTACGGAGACTCTTATATCGAATTCTGATGAAAATATTCCGGAAGTACGTGAATTATTAAATTCTTTTGGGGATTCGATTATAGCGGCGGGTTCCGCAGAAAAAATGCATTTACATATTCACACCAACCAGCCCGGAGAATTATTTCAAGAAGTAAAAGAGATCGGTACTATCGAATATACTAAAGTAGACGATATGAAGCGACAGTATCAGACCACTCATAATCGTAAATATACTATTGGTCTGATAGCGGATTCAGCTGCTGACCTTCCTAAGGAATTAATTGAAAAATATCAAATTAATATGATCCCTTTTAAAATACATTTTGAAGATGATGTTTTTCTGGACAAATTGACTCTAACTCCGTCACAATTCTATAATATGTTAAAAGAGACAGATACTATGCCCCAAAGCTCTCAGCCTGACCGTCAATATATCACTGGTCTATATGATCATTTAACAACTTATTATGATAAAATCATCTCTGTACATCTCTCCAGCCAACTATCCGGAGCCTATAATACAACTAAAAGTATTATCCAGAAATATGAAGAAAATGAGATATATGCATTAGATTCCAAACATCTTTCCGCTTCAGAAGGTTTGATAACCCTGAGAATAGCCCGGGCTATTGAACGGGGTGAATCTTACCAGTCAATTATTCACAAAGCACAGAAGTGGGTACAAAAGACAAATATTCTTACTGATATTGATAGCCTGAAGTATATGGTAAAAGGAGGTAGAGTGAGCCCTCTGAAAGGTTTTCTAGCTCAATTGATCAATCTTAAACCAATTGTTTCTGTAAATAAAGATGGAAAAGGAGTGGCTTTGGGGAAATCATTTAGCAGACGTGGTAATATGAAAAAAATAATAAATCGGGTAACCCAGGCTGCACAAAAAGGCGCCATCTGGAATTATGCTATTGTACATTCCAGCAATATTGAACGGGCACAAAAGTATGCCGACAAGTTAGAAAGTCGACTTGGCTTCCCACCTATGTATATTGTTGATATATCACCTGTTATTGGCGTACATAATGGACTGGGTACCGTAGCTATTACGTACATGTTTCAATAATATTTTTTAATAAATAAGAGGAGGATAAAATGGGTTTTTGGAATATTTTATTGGATGGTGCTATTCTGGTTTTAATTTTGATGACTATTGTATGGATTATTAGTGTATTTATTAAAAATGTCAGCATTGTAGATAGTATCTGGGGCCTGGGTTTTGTTATATTAGCCTGGTTTTATTTTTTTCAGACTGACGGATTCATGACCAGAAAAATTATTTTATTAGCATTAGTAACAACGTGGGGCTTAAGACTTTCTATATATATCACCTGGAGAAACTGGGGCGAAGGAGAAGACTACCGCTATCAAAATTTCCGCGAGAAATATGGTGAAAATTACTGGTGGATAAGTTTCTTCCAGACCTTTTTACTTCAGGGCGTATTAATGATTCTTATTTCTGCTCCTCTCTTAGCTGCTCAAATGTTTGTACGTAACCACTCTCTCAATACTTTTGATTTCCTTGCTATAGGCATCTGGATAATTGGTTTTACTTTTGAAGCAGGTGGTGACTGGCAGATGGCCAAATTTAAGAAAGAGCGCAAAGATAAAAGTGAGGTGTTAGATACTGGCTTCTGGAAATATACACGTCATCCCAATTATTTTGGTGATGCTGCTCAATGGTGGGGCTATGGTTTGTTTTCGATTGCAGCATGTAGCTATTGGCCGATCATCGGTTCGATACTCATGACTATTTTATTGATAAAAGTTTCTGGAGTTGCTCTGCTGGAAAAAGATCTAAAGGATACTAAACCTAAATATAAAGATTATATTGAGAAAACCAGTGCTTTCCTTCCCTGGTTTCCGAAGAACAGATGATCTTAATTATTATTTACTAATTTTTTTACTAGTAAATGAACTTTTGTACCTAAATCATTCGGCCAGTCTTCATTTGGATCATCTAAAACCTCAGCCCGATCTATTGCCTGACTGATTTTCTTTTTCTCAATAAATATTTTTAATGGAATATTACTTTTATTATATCCTCCTAAAATATGAGTTAATTCCCGTTCTAATTTTGTTTTTGTATGACCATTTTTATTATTTTCTTTTAACTCTTCTTTTTCCTCTGGGCTATAGTTATCGACATCTTTTAGATGCAATAAAAGCCATAGTTCAAAACAAGGGTTAGAAGAAGCAAGATTATATCCTTTTTGTTTACATTTTGAATTACAGAAAGATAAATTCCGTTGTTCCCAATCATCAATATCAATCACCATCCATAATTCATCTTTATCTTCAATAATATACTCATCTTCGAACTCATTTAACATTCCTAAAATCTTTTTAGGTGACCTGGCATTAGTACTTTTATCTATAACTTTAATATATACTCCATGATTACGATAGTTTTCTTTTATCCCCTCAAAATATTGTTTTTCAGATTTTCTTCCTTCAGTTGCTATCACGATTAATCTGGCATCTCTTTTATCTGACGGTCTTATAAAAGACTTGCGTTGTCTTCCCATAATAAATTACTCCTGTAACCATGATAGATCACTTTTCAGAAATGGGATACCCCCATACCTACCTCTTAAATAACCTTTTTTTATATTTTTATCATGACGCGGAGCATATTCCTCAAGAGAATATATATCAGATTCACCATTTTTATTTTTTTCGATAAACCAAATTTCATCTCTCCTCAATAAATCCAAATCCAATAAATCAGTATCATGAGTAGTTGCTAATAATTGACAAGATTTGTCCTTAACAATTCTCGAAAATAATTTGATTAATTGATATGTAAGATGAGAATGTAAACTTCTATCAAGTTCATCAATTACAAAAACTTTTTCAGAATTTTTAGCGAGAATTAAGGATGGTATAATATCCATCATCCTTCGAGTTCCATCTGATTCTTCAGTAATATCAAAATCAACTGATTCATCTTTATCTATTATCTTATGCTTAGTAACTATTTTAAGAATACTAGTACTCCCCTCTTTATTTTTCATTATAGCATATCTTTCCCCAGCAGATCCCGGCAATACTGTGGTTTGTTTTTTGTCTAACTCATCAACAATATTCTTAATCAAATCATCTGGAATATTAACGTCCTCTCCTTCATCAGGTTTAATTTCTTTACATTCTACTCCTTCAATCCCTGTATCAAAATTTTGTAGAAAATTAGTGAAATATTCAGCAAAATCTTCATCCTTTCTAATACCAACTTCCTTTCCCGCATATTCTGATTCTGGTCTTATAGTTACTAAAGTATTTTTAAACCATTTTAATGTTTTTACAAAAGGTTCAATACCTTTAATATCCTTAACATTCCTTTCATTAATAGCATTTAAAAACAGCTGATTTTCTCTTGCATCTTTTGCTATAAATCTTACTCTATCTTCATTATTTTTCAAATCAATTCCAAATTTTATATCCACCGATCCATTTAAATCTGTAGTTCTTTCAAATAATAACTTTTCTTTATTATTTTTCCTTATTTCATATAACCATTCTTCAAAAATTTTATCTTTATTCAGCTCAAATCCATATGCATAGTATTTCTCGTAGCATTTAATTTCAAATTCGAACATAGACTTCTTTTTTTTATAATTTTCTACCAATTTAAAAGGCTTGACTGGAACCGATTTCTCTGGCTTATGTTTGGAGACAACTAATTTTTTAGCAAACGCTATTGCTTTGACTAAGTTTGATTTACCCGAAGCATTTGCACCATAAAACAAGCTATGTTTTAATACATCTATTCCATTTGTTTTTTTACTTCTTGAAATGTGATCTTTATGTTTTCTAACTCTACCTGGAGTTAGAAGCACTTCTCTTTTTTCGTTAAAGGATAAGAAATTTTTGACAGTAAATCTAATTAACATATTATTCCTTAATTTAATTGTATTTATTTTTTATACTGTGCTATAATACGAATTTTTCACATAAAAAACAAGTAATAAAGCCTATAAATACAAATATGACTTATACTAAGTGATTTTTTCACACAAAACTATAATTTAGTTGGATAACATAGTGATTTTTCATCTATTTCGAAGTAATACTAAATATTTCATAACAGGTTCGACATATCAAAAAGTACCTTATTTGAGATCTGAGAGGGCTAAAGAAAGAATATTAAAATTAATATTTAAAGGATTTACAGATTATGAATGGAAAATAGAAAATTGGGTCATATTAAACCATCACTATCATTTGATGGTTGAAGCACCTTTAAAAGCAGATACATTAAGTGATATAATTCGTGATGTTCATAGTTTTACTGCTCTGTGGATAAAGAAAAATATCAATCTGAAATCAAAAGAATATATGGAGTGCATCAACCGCGTTGATGCAAGTACCGACCCGCTCGGTACCCTCCATAATAGCTCCCAAACCAAACTATTCCATAATTACTGGGACACAGGTGTCACCTATGAAAATTCGTACTACGCTCGTTTAAACTATATCTGGCATAATCCAGTAAAACATGGTTATGTTGAAGATAGTGCTAATTGGAAATTTGGTAGTTATTATTATCGTCAACAAAATAGTGAGGATAATACAGGAAAACTAAATAAAATAATCAAGAATTATCCCTGTGATGAGGTTAATGTTAATGATTTGTTCTGAGTTCTGGAGTGTGCATTGTCATGGTCTATGCACACCAAAATATAACTACAAAACTACTTTAATTCCGTACCAAAAGGTGTAAAAGCCAGAGAAGCTAATTTCATATGTTGCTTTGCAAAAGGAATTCCAATGATTGTAATTGCCATTAAGATCGCAAAACCAACATGAGTTAAAGCAATCCAGATGCCTCCGATGAGAATCCATAATATATTCATAATTAAAGATATTATCCCATCTGACCGGGATCCACTTTGTATCTCTTTACCAAAAGGTACAAAGCCTAAAATTGACAATTTAATGCACTGAACACCGAATGGAATTCCCACGATTGTAACACACAATAAAATACCCCCAATAAAATACTCCAGGAATATAAAAATACCACCTCCCAATGTAATCCAGAGTATATTTCCTAATAAATTCATTCTCACCTCTCTTATTTTCTATAAGTTATACTCTTCTCTATATAAATTAAACTTACCTAAAAATAATTTCAGGGCAAAGATTATATACCTGAAAAATTCATTATTATTCATTTTTCCCCTTTCAGGACGAATGATTCCAAAGGAATCTTTGGGATTAACCCTGAAATTATTCATGAATCTAAAAACTGAGTTTTTCTCAGACGATAAAATTAAAATGTTATATTGTCGATCTTTATACCCGATATTTTGCAGAGTCATTAATAATTCAAGTATACTCTCCTATATAATTTAGACACCATAGCTAAGATAATATTAAAAATAAATTCTGAATTGACGAAAATAAATAATGTGGTTGAAAATGGTTTATATAATTAGTATAATAATTAAGATAAAATTAGTAATATCGACTTAAAGGATAAAGATGATCTCATTATCAAAAAAATCAATAATTATATTAATATTCTTACCTACTCTACTTTTTGCCAGTCAAAAAATAGCGCTATTTACTCCTCGAAAAAAAACCGATGCATTTTGGGGAATGACAGTAAAATTTGCCCAATCAGTGGCCCAGGATCTGGGAATGGAATTAAAACCTTATTATGCAAAAGGTGACCATTATCTTATGCTTGATCAAATAAAAAAGACTGCTTCCCAGGGAAAAGTCGACGGAATGATAGTAATCAATTTACGACATTTAGGAAAAAAATTTATAGAAATATGTAATAAGAATGAGATTCCAGTGATAGTTATTAACACCGATATCAAAGAGATAGGTATACCTGGAGAAAATTATGAGCATTGGATTGCAGAAGTCCTTACTGATGATAGAGGTGGTGGAAAACTCCTCGCTGAAACATTGATTAAATTATCAGAAGCAGAAGCTCCAAAGATAGCTGGTTTAGGGGGGCCAAATTCAAGTATGGCTGCTCAGAAAAGAAACAAAGGTCTCAGAGATGCTGTAAGTAAAAAAACTACTTTATATCAGATAGTACCTACAGATTGGGGAAGAAATACAGCTAAAAGAAAATTTAAGATTTTGAAAGGAATAAGATATCCAAAAATCAATATTGCCTGGACTGCAGCTGATATAATTTCACTAGGAGTATATGATGGGATTAAAGAGATGGATCAAGTCTCACATAGAGAAGTCATCACTGGTGGAATAGATTGGTCAAAAAATGGGATCCAGGCAGTGAGAGAAGGAAAAATTTCTGCAACAGTGGGTGGACATTTTATGGGCGGTGGCTGGGCTATGATTTTGTTTTATGATTTTTTTAATAATACGAGTTTTGAAGCTGATACAGCGACTTTTAAATCCGGCATGAGTGTGATAACAAAAGAAAATATCAAAACCTATTCCAGCTTATTATCTCAGAAAAAGTGGGAACAGATCAATTTCAGAGCATTAACCAAAACCCATAATAAAAGACTAGAGAACTATAAGTTTGATTTTTCCGCAATTAAGCAACAATTAATTGGTAAATAAGATCTCAAGATTGAGGATAACCTATGACTAAATTAACAAAACATTTTTTAAAACGCATAATGCCCATACTAATAGTTGTTTTCTTAATTGGTACTGCCTCCATTGTTACTTATGTGGTAATCAACCAAAAAAATATCCAAGATAAAAATATCGACAATACAATCCAATTCATAGAACCAACAGTAGAATTAGGTCTATGGAACCTCAATAATGAAATAATTAATAATACCTTAACCAATGCCTTAAAAAGATTTAATTTAGAGCAAATCCTTTTACAACATCCAGATGGAAGTTACATATTTAAAGGAAAATTAGAAGGTGATACCGTTAATACTGATTTCGCACCCCAGGAAACAGGAAATCATAAAAAAGTCAAGATCCATCGGTATAATGAAAATACTGATAAAGATGTAGAGTTAGGAACTTTAAGAGTATATTATAATTATGAAGAAGCTCGCAAAACTGCTATTGTACTATCTTCAATTTTATTTGTTATAATTCTTGCAATATTAATTATTACAGGTACATCTATTTATTTAGTTCTAAGAAATACTGTGATCTCAAAAATTGATAAAATTGAAAAACGATTAAAAGATATATCAGAAGGGGAAGGTAATCTAACTGAGAGGCTAGAAGTAACTGCCGATGACGAGATCGGAGATCTAGCAAAATACTTTAATAAATTTATCGATAAATTGAATAATATAATTGGAAATTTAAAAAGACAGTCAGAAATATTGAACCAGAAGACTCAAGATATAATGGATAATTATGATGAATTAGTAGAGCTAAATGAAGTTACAACTCAACAAACTTCTGAAATTTCCAACTCTTCTGAACAAATGATTGACTCAATAAATCAAATTGTGGAAATAACAGAAGAAGCCCAAGATGATGTGAATACTCAGGCTGAAAATGTAGAACAAATTTCTTCAAGATTAACCGAGGTCATCGATGAAAATTATTCAAACATCGAGAGCATCAAACAAGAGACTCAGGATGATATGCAAAAATTAACAAATAAAATTCAAAAGATAAGCGAAATAGTAGAAGTAATAGATGAGATAGCAGAACAAACTAACTTACTAGCCCTAAATGCTACAATTGAAGCAGCAAGAGCAGGGGAAGCAGGTAAGGGATTCGCCGTAGTAGCCAATGAAATTAAGGACTTAGCAGATAAAACTTCTGAGTCTACTCAACAAATTAATGATATGGTTGAGGAAGTACAAAATAGTAGTGATGAAGTGGCTCAGGGAATTAATAACAAAATAGATAATCTAATGGATCTATCTAATGACATTATATCTCATAGCGAAAAAGTAATGGAAGCAAGTAGCAATATTAGATCAGTCTCAGGCAAAGTATCAGAGGTGGCTTCAGTAACTCATGAACAATCAGACACTGTCCATAACATTTCCAATAATATCGAAGAGGCCACTCATAATATTCAAGAGAATACTGAGATGGTAAGTAATATTTCTAACAAAACTACGGATCTTTCTGAAGCAGCATCGAAAGTCAAAAATATTATTGATAAATTTAAAATTAAATCGGAAAATGAATGATAGGAGGATGTATTAAAAAGAAGCTATTTATTATCATATTTGTTTTGCCTATATTTATTTTTTCCCAAGAATACACACTGGGGTTATTCACCTCAAGAAGTAAAAAAGATGCTTTTTGGGGCCCTTTTGCTAGGTTTGCACAGGAGACAGCAAAAGATCTAGACCTTGGACTAAAAACATTTTATGCAAAAGGGGATCATATGTTGATGCTGGAACAAGTAAAAAAGGCTTGTAAAAAAAGTAGCGACATCGATGGTTTAATAATACATAATTTTAAAAACCTGGGACAAAAGTTCCTGGAAATAGCAGAGAAGCATAAGGTTCCTGTGATTGTAGTAAATGCTGGTATTGGTAAGGTAGGGAAACCTCGCCAAAAGTATAAATATTGGATTGGTGAAATTCTGCCCAATAATTTTATGGCAGGTTATAAATTAGCCAACACTTTATTTAGAAATTATGGTATCGATAACAAACAGATAAGGACCGTCGGAATTAGCGGCCCCAAAGCAAGTCCGGATGCAAAAAAAAGAAATAATGGTTTTAGAAAAGCCGTGTCCCAGCATGATAATGTTACTCTCTGCCAAATATTGCCCACAAATTGGAGCATAAAGCAAGCGGAATATAAATTTAAAATATTAAAACGAATCAGATATCCTAAAATTTCAGTTGTCTGGACTGCTGCTGATATTATAAGTTTAGGAGTTTATAAGGGAGCCAAAGAGCTTGATCTGGGAATGGATAAAATAGTGACCGGAGGAATAGATTGGTCAAGTGAGGGTATAAAGTCCGTGGAAGAAGGGAAGATAAATGCAACCGTGGGAGGCCATTTTATGGAAGGAGGATGGGCAGTTATTCTCTTCCATGATTATTTTAAAGGACATGATTTTAAAGAAGAAGCAATTTGTTTCAAATCAGGCATGAGTGTTATAACTAAAGCAGATGTGAAGAAGAAATCCCAATTTCTTAAGCCAAAAACATGGCAAAAGATAGATTTTAAGAAATTTTCTAAAATATATAATGATAATTTAGACAAATACCATTTCAATTTTAGTGCAATTCGTGAGCAATTGGAGAGTAGGGGAAAGCATTAAAATATAAGGTTCTCTTTCAATTTGTATGGGTAAGTGTAGTTTTTAGGTATCCACATTTTTGTAAAACTTTCATCCTAAAGTAATCAAAATCTTTATAACCATAACCTCTTTTCAATAATGATTTG